>ENA-UOOK01003112-UOOK01003112.1-fermentation-metagenome-genome-assembly--contig:-NODE-3112-length-19256-cov-5.630071_pt1 | contig 19256 bp, 18 predicted proteins | sample MGYA00245777_ERZ724023 | MGnify/ENA primary metagenome ERZ724023 (study PRJEB28704, sample SAMN03018312) | fermentation metagenome | biome: anthropogenic terrestrial biome; feature: soil; material...
CAAGATTAACTCCCTTTTTAGCCGCTTCTTTTAATTGAGGAATTGACATACGTGTGATGTGCATTTGCACAGGCTCCAAAACGATTCTTTTTATACCCATCTTCTGTGCAAGTTCTATCATCATAAAACGCTCGCGTGTAGACTGATGAGAAATACCTAGCACCCCATCATTTTCTGCAATCATCTTGAAGATTTCATGTATTTCAGGTATAAGGTTACCGTTTTCATCAATGCACTTTATTCCTGGTTTCGAATTACCTTCTACAATATGTTGAAAATCTGAATCTTTACTTGGGGTCCACACATATTTCCCACCTACCATAAAAGATGCTTCAACCGCAGCAGGATTATAACCCCCGACTTGTGAAGCACAACATACTCCTCCAAAAATATCAATTGACTTCTTTTCATTTTGTTGAGCGTAAATGTCCGCTAATTCTTTTACAAATGCTTGCCTGTAAGAAGTCGGAGCTCCTTGTCCCTTAAATACCAATCCTCCAAATTTGTAGTCGATTGCTTTACGCGCAACATCCGCCTCTGTACGTACACGCCAACCATAACTATCTGGCGCTGCATGAATATGTGTGTCATACATACCTTCGAGCATATCAGTGAGTTCGTCTTCTGTAATTCTGCATTGTTGAGAACCAAATACATGCTTATAAGTTTCTCTAATCCTTTCAGCCCATTCGGGTGACATTGCTTCTTCATATACTTCCCTTAATATTTCTATTACGTAATCCAGAGTTTCTTTGGATTCGGTTTCTGTAGGCTCCAACATCAATGCTTCATGTACAATTAGAGGGAAGTACATAGTTGGCGGATGGATTCCATAGTCTAGTAAAGCTTTGGCAATATCTAATGCTGAAACGCCTTTTTCCTTTTTTAAATCCTCTACAGTCATAACAAATTCATGCATACATGGTTCTGAGAATGGCATCTTATAGATATCTTTTAGCTTGTGCATCATATAATTAGCATTTAATACTGCATTTTCAGAGGCATATTTTAATCCATTTCCACCTAATGTAAGGATATAAGTCAATGCTCTGACAACAACTAAGAAGTTACCATAGAATCCTTTAACACGGCCAATGGATTCTTCTCTTTCCAATATAAGCTTATATACCCCATTTTCTTCTTCGACTCTAGGTAATGGTAAGAATTTTATTAAACTTTCCTTGCAGCCTACAGGACCACATCCCGGTCCACCTCCACCATGAGGTGTTGAGAAGGTTTTGTGAAGATTAAGGTGAACAACATCAAAGCCCATATCCCCAGGTCTCGATATGCCTAAAATAGCATTGGCATTGGCACCGTCATAGTACATTAAGCCTCCCGCATCATGGACAATTTTGGATATTTCCAAAATATTCTCATCGAACAGCCCTAAGGTATTCGGATTGGTAAGCATGAATCCCGCCGTATCTTCACCCACAGCAGCTCTCAATGCTTCTAAATCAACCAAGCCCTTATCATTTGACTTTACCTCGACAACATCAAATCCCGCAACTGCCGCAGATGCGGGGTTTGTTCCGTGAGCCGAATCGGGAACTATTATCTTTGTTCTCTTTTCATCGTTTCTGTTTTGATGATAAGCTTTCATTATCATTAATCCTGTCAATTCCCCGTGGGCTCCCGCTGCCGGCTGAAGAGTAAATTTATCCATTGCCGTTATTTCAGAAAGCATATCTCCAAGGTCATACATTAATTTCAGTGCTCCCTGTACCGAAGCTTCCTGCTGATAGGGATGAATTTTCGAAAACCCTTCAAATCTTGCGACCGTTTCGTTTACCTTAGGATTATATTTCATGGTACAGCTCCCAAGGGGATAAAATCCAGAGTCAACGCCGTGATTCCTCTGAGAAATTTGCGTAAAGTGGCGAACCGCATCAAGCTCGCTTACTTCGGGAAGCTCCGGTGCATCATTTCTTAAATATCTTTTGCCGATTAAATCCAATGAGACTTCCGGTACGTCGCATTGAGGAAGTGAATATGCTTTTCTGCCTTTTTTACTTTTTTCAAATATTAACTGCATACTACTCACCCGCCTTTCTGACAAATACATCTATTTCTTCCTTGGTTCTCTTTTCGGTTACAGCAAGAAGATATCCGCTTTTTAACTCTGGGTAATCCTTCTCTAAGTTATATCCGCCGATTATTTTATTTTCAAGAAGTTTTTCATTTAATTTATTTACCGGTTTTTCACTTGTTACAGCGAATTCTTTGAAGAAGGGTGCTGTAAATAAGGGCTTAAATTTATTGGTTTTGGTTAATTGGTCGTAAGCATAGTGGGATTTGTTAAAACAAAGCTTTGCAACCTCCTTAAGTCCTTCCTTGCCCATGAAGGTTAAATACATGGTTGCCTGCAATGCATTTAAAGCCTGGTTGGAGCAAATATTCGATGTTGCTTTTTCTCTTCTTATATGCTGCTCCCTTGTCTGCAGGGTAAGCACAAATCCCCTTCTTCCTTCCTTGTCTGAGGTTTGTCCCACAATTCTTCCGGGCATTTTTCGCATGAGCTTTTCTGTAACTGCCATAAAGCCTAAGTAAGGTCCTCCGAAGTTAAGGAAATTTCCAAGGGGCTGCCCCTCGCCTAAGGCAATATCCGCCCCCATTTCCCCGGGACTTTTTAAAATTGCCAGTGAAACAGGGTCTGCGCTTACAGTCAAAAGACTTTTGTTTTTATGAACTATTTCGGAAATTGCCTCAACATCCTCGATTATTCCAAAATAATTTGGGCTCTGTACCATTACCGCAGCAGTGTTATCGTTTATTTTTGCATTCAAATCATCTAAATCTGTTTGCCCATTATTATATTGTATTTCTTTTACAATTATATTTCTGAATTTCGCATATGTATTTAGAACCTGTCTGCTTTCCGGATGAACGGAATTTGCTATTAATATTTCATTCCTTCTTGTTGCTTCACATGACATAACTGCTGCTTCCGCCAATGCCGATGCACCGTCATACATGGATGCATTGGCAACGGGAAGTCCCGTCAATTCACTAATCATGGTCTGGTACTCAAATATAGCCTGCAATGTTCCTTGACTGATTTCAGGCTGATATGGAGTATAGGATGTATAAAATTCCTGTCTGAGTATTAATTGGTCTATTGCAGAAGGTATGTAGTGGTCATATGCACCTCTGCCCAAAAAGCATGTGTAATCATCCGTATTGAAATTCTCATCCGACAATGATTTAATATGTTTTACAAGCTCCATTTCCGATAAAGCTTCCGGTATATTTAATTTTCCCTTTAACAGTACCGAATCCGGAACAGCTTTGAACAGAGAAGCAATATCCTTACAGCCGATATCTTCAAGCATTTTATCCCTGTCATCGTTGGTGTTTCCAATATACCTTGCCATAACTACTCCTTTATTCGCATATACTTTTGTATTCTTCCGCGGAAAGCAGGCTGTCAGTTTCCTCAGGGAGGCTCATATCTATTGCAACAATCCAGGCATCATATGCTGACTCGTTGATTAAAGCAGGATTTTCCTCCAGCTCATCATTTACTTCAACTACCGTTCCTGATATGGGAGCATATACATCAGAAGCCGCCTTAACTGACTCAAGAACCACAAACTGGTCTCCCGCCTCAACTATGGTTCCAACCTCGGGCATTTCCACATAAACAACATCCCCAAGCTTATCCTGGGCATAATCCGTAATTCCTATATATGCCTTGTTTACCTCAACCTTCACCCATTCATGGGATTCTGCATATTTTAATTCTTCCAATAGCTTCATAATTTCCTCCTCAATTTGGCTTTCTATATTTTTTAGAATAAAATGGTTTTTTTATTACTTTTGCCTTTAAAATTTTATTTCTGATAACTACTTCTATTTCCGTGCCTTCCTTTGCATATGACGAATCTACAAGTGCTAATCCTATATTTTTCTTTAATGTAGGCGAAAAGCTTCCGGTTGTTACATATCCTATTTTTCTTCCTTCGGCATATACCTCATAATTGCTTCTTGGCACTCCTCTGTCAAGCATTTCAAAACCAATCAATTTTCTTTTAAGCCCTTCTGATTTTTGCTTTGCCAAGGATTCCCTGCCTATAAAATTATCCTTATTCAGCTTTACACAGAATCCAAGTCCCGCTTCAAGAGGAGTTATATTCTCATCCAATTCGTGTCCATAAAGGGAAAGCGCTGCTTCAAATCTCAAGGTGTCCCTTGCACCCAAGCCTGCAGGCATTAATGTATCTTTTCCTGCTTCCGAAATAATATCCCACATTTCTTCGGCTTTATTGCTGTCAAAGTAAATTTCAAAGCCATCCTCACCCGTATAACCTGTACGGGAAACCAATGCTTTGATATTTCCAATATGCACATTGTCACTGAAATAATAGAAATCTATTTCATTCAAATCTTTTTCTGTAACCCTCTGCAGAATTGTTTGAGCCGAGGGTCCCTGCAATGCAATTTGAGCATAGCTTTCCGAAACATTTAATATTTCTGTTTCTCCGAATAAGTTTTCCTTCAGCCAGCTGAAGTCCTTTTCAGTATTTGATGCATTCACTACCAGCAGATAATCCATGCTGCTGTATTTATAAACCAGCAAATCATCCACAACTCCTCCATGGGGGTAGCACATGACAGTGTAGGCAATCTGATTGTTATTAAGTGATGAAATATCATTTGTCAAAACCATTTGCAGAAATTTTTCGGAATCTTCACCCTTAACAGTTATTTCACCCATGTGAGATACGTCAAAAATACCTGCCTTCTTTCTTACAGCCTCATGCTCAGGAATTATCCCCGAATATTCAACCGGAAGAGCCCATCCGCCAAAATCAATTATTTTTCCATTAAGCTGAACATGCTTTTCATATAAAGGTGTTTTTTTCATTTTCCACTCCTTTTTTATTATTGGTTTTTATATAATTAAAGACAGAAACAAGTTGTAATTGTCTCTGTCTCTGTCTTAGCCATGCCGTTCAGAGTATTGTCCAAACAAGGTCCTTTTGCCTGAAAGTTTCATTGCATTCGACATATGCAATTTGCTTCTTCGGCGTCCCGAGGGAACTCTCTCCTGTTTTTCACTCAATCTGTAATTAAATTAATTAAGATTCGCATTAATTAACAATATTATAAAACCAACCCTTTATGTTGTCAACATTTAATTAATTGTGAAAAATAAGATTTGCCTCAGCACATTAAAGCAAACCAATAAGCTTCCAATATATAACTTCAAAAAATACAATTATAAAGACGACCCCGGTCAGGGGAATACCTAAACGAATAACCTCTTTTTGCCCATACATGCCATTTTCCTCACCTTGACCGACTAAAACATTCAAATGGTGAAAGGGCAAAATGTAGTGCATACCGATTGAAGAATATACCAATAATGTTATTACAATCGGGCTTATACCCATAGGCTCCGTAAATATAAGCAATGCCGGTATGGCTATGCCCATAACCGCTATTACACTGCCCAAAATCATATGTATCCCTATGGAAATTGCCGCTATTACTGCCGCAAGTAAAAACGGATTTGAAGGAATTGTTGACGGAAGAACAGTTTCCGCAATCCAATTGTTCATTCCCGTAGCACCTCCGACCCTGCCTATTGTCATGGCTGCGGTTAAAAAAAGCAAAACATTGACCGGAACCTCACCCCATTGCCTTGCATCCAATATTTCTCCTATTGCGGGAAAACTCATGAGCATTGCAATAAGCAGTGTAATCCAGCCTATATCAATTCTGTGTATTGAATCGGTAAGCCACAGAACAACGGCAATTCCAAGCCAGACAACAGTTCTTTTTTCTACGCCTGAAATTGGACCTAATAAATATAGCTTTTCTTTTATTTCTTCCTTATTTATTTTTACTTCCTTTGAGGGTTTAAATAAAATTAATATTAAAATACAGGTTATGCTACTTGCAATTATACTTGGAGGTCCCATATAAATAAACCACTGCATCCAGCTTATATTTATTCCCGAGGACTGTACCGCCAAAAAATTGATTGTACTGTCTCCCGTTAAAAAAATCATCGAACAGGGAACCGCTGCGGCAAAAACGGTAAATCCTATTTTTATTGAATCCTCTTTTGATATATCGGCACTTTTTATCAGAACCGCCATAACCGACATTATTAAGAAGGCTCTTGGCCACGGATGAGGGATTAATATACTTAACATAACCGTCAAAGCAAATATTGATATAATTATACTTTTATATGAATTGACGAATTTTAATATAAATTTGTATGCTATTCTCTCTCCCAATCCGGAGCTTTTCACAGACGAAGCTATTAAATATGCCCCGATAACCAAATACATTGTACTTCCAAGCCATGGCGAAAATACAACTGCCGGTTCCGCAACCTTAAATATTACCAGTAATGCTAAATAAAGCCCTGAAGCATAACCGGATTGTACAATTTGAAATGCCCAAAACACCACGGTCATAAGTGTCAGACCAAGACACATTTTCCCTTGAGATGCTAATCCTTTCAGCGGAAGTAAATTAATTATTGCCGCCACTGAAATACCCGTGATTAATCCAAATATTTTTTTATTATTCATAAATATCCTTTCATAGCTTAATAGGTTAAAACAACACTATTGCCTTTATAAATTTATTGGTATCCATTTATTTTATATAGCAAAATCCGTTCCAACATTAGCGGCTTGAGAAAGGCTATTTTCCCTATTTACTTTTAATATTTTTTCGATACCGCCTGGGTAAATTGTATTTTTCAATTTTCCTTTGGAGGGTAGATATATTAATTCCTAATTTTTCGGATATCTCGTTTAGCGTCAAATCTAATTCTAAATTTTTAAGTATAATTTTTGCTTCTATATCCTCCATAGCATCCTTTAAGCTCTTATTTTTATCTATGTCTATAATATTTTCCTGATTATTATATGCCTTCAGTTCTTCCGGAAGATTATCCAATGTTATTTCATTATTAACATTAAAAACATACATTCTTTCAATAATATTATTAAGCTCTCTTATATTGCCCGGCCAATTATATTCTTCAAGAATTTTTTGAACATCAAATTTAATTCTTACATTAGTGTTATTTTTTTTATTAAGCTTGTATAAATAATTATTTGCCAAAGGAATTATATCTTCTTTTCTTTCCCTTAAGGGAGGTATATATACGGGAATTACATTAAGCCTGTAATATAAGTCCCTTCTGAACAAACCCTTTTCAACATCTTCCTTAAGATTGCGGTTTGTGGCGGAAATTATTTTAGCTTCTGCCTTAACTTCATTTGTTCCGCCTATTCTATAAAATTTGCGGTCTTGCAAAACGGTCAAGAGCTTAACCTGCAGTGCGGGAGTCAACTCGCCCACCTCATCCAAAAAAACGATTCTGACTCCATCAGATTTTCTGGAATTGCACCGCATGAAATTTTAATATAGGGTTTATTTTTGTTATACAGCTTATGGACTAACCTGCAAAATACATCCTTTCCTACACCTGACTCTCCTGTTATAAGTATGGTTGAATCTACGTTTGAAATCCGGTAAGCCAATTCAGTCAGCTTCATGGAATATTTGCTGTTATCCAACAGCCCCACATCATCATCAAGGCTGTTCATTAGAGCGTTGAGCTTTTCTCTCAGCACTAAATTGTTTTGTCTTTGCAATTCCAACTCTTTGTTGATTTCTTCATGCTTTGTTTTTTCTTCCGTATACTTTGCGGTTATTAGGGACAATTCCTTTCTTAATTCGTTTAAGCTTGTCAGGTCTCTTATGTTTCCTACTATCCCTCTGAATATTCCTTCTTCGTCATAAACAGGAACAACTGTGACCAATACTTCTTTATTTGATTTTTTATATTGTATAACCTCCGATAAGGTTTTCCGTGTTTCAAAAACCTTCAATACCATATTAGACACGGGAAATCCCTGGGGACCTAATTCATATATGGATTTTCCTATAATATCTTCTTCCTGAATTCCGGTAATATCCGAATAAGCCTTATTATTGAATATTATTATACCGTTCTCATTCGTATAAGTTAACCCGTCATAAGACGAATCAACAATAAATTTCATTACATTTATATTCATAAGCTTACCTCTGATCTGCTCAATTACTTAGCTCATATATGAAATATTATATATTAAACATTATTTTATATCAATCCATTCTTTACAAAAATTATTATTTCATCTTATGATTATATGAGTTCTTGGCATGAAGGCATAATTGCCGTATTTTGGTTCCTTCCCCCTGCAGCACCAATGACCGCAACGGGGAATAAAGTTTTAGGCGTTTTTATCGGAACGGTACTGATGCTTTCTTTGGCGTAACATGCTTATTGACAAACTTTGCTTCAAACGTAACATCAATAACCATTATGACAGGTGTTGCCGTTACATTGGCGTTGGGAGGAGCTCCTGTAAATGCTGCTGCAATAGCATTGGTTACAACATTTGCAGGCTCATGCGCCTTTACATTCCCATCAGGCTTTGCTACGGTAGCAATGCTTCATGGAGATGAATATTCCGGAAAATCGCAGATTTATAAATATGGTTTTGCAATGATTGCTATTACTACAGTTATAGTAGCATTTGTAGGTTACAATGTAGCTGTATTGATGTCATAGATTACAAATAAATGTTATGAGTATCAAATGAAAATTAAAAATTTTAAGCAATTAATGGATCTGTCTGTTGAAAGGGAATCAAAAATAATAGCCGTTGCATCCCCTGAGGATTCTGAAGTGTTGGAGGTAATACAAAAAGCCCAAGAAATCAACCTTGCGAATTTTATATTAGTAGGTGATTCAATAAAAATCCGGCAAATTATCAAAGAAAACAATCTAAACATCAAGTCTGAAATAATTGACGCAAAGGAGCATAAAAAAGCTGCTGACTTGGCTGTAGATTTGGTTGCTCAGGGCAAAGCAAGCACTGTGATGAAGGGGATGCTTCACTCCTCAATATTTCTGAAAGCAGTACTGAACAAAGAAAAGACTCTTAATGTGGGCAAGCATATCACTCAGATTTCCGTGCTTGAAAAGGAAGACGGCGGACTTATGTTCATCACAGACTGTGCTATAACCGTAAACCCGGACTTAATAGGCAAAAAAGAGGTTTTGGAAAATGCGGTTGATTTAGCCCACAGATTAGGAATAGAAAAACCCCGGGTAGCTGTTTTAGCATCTCTCGAGGTTGTAAATCCGGACATGCAGGATACCATTGATGCGGCGGTTTTAAGCAAAATGGCAGACAGGGGTCAAATAAAGGGATGTATAGTAGACGGACCTCTTGCCTTTGACAATGCGGTATCGGCTGAAGCGGCAAAGGCAAAGGGAATTTCCAGCCCTGTAGCCGGAAATGCGGATATAATAGTAGTTCCTAATTTAACCGTTGGGAATTCAGTTACAAAGGCAATTTCATATATAGGCGGAAAAACTGTCGTAGCCGCAACCGTGGGAACCTCTGTGCCCATAGTATTCACTTCCCGGACAGAATCAACTGAAGGAAAGCTTCTTTCAATAGCATTGGCGGCATATTCATCATAACATCAATATCTGAATAAGTAATATACATTCGAAAAAAGGTTGTTACCTTCACCGGGAACAACCTCTTTGTAATTTCATTCATATCATCAACAAATAATATGTGCTCCATAACTGTATTATTTGAGCTGCTCCATAATAATGCACTGATCTCTTTCCCCATGACCGTCCTCAATTGCCCTTGAGTACAACTTCATTGCGGCATCTGTCATTGGCAGCATGGCACCGTAATCACCGGCAAATTTCCGAGCAAGGGTCAAATCCTTTACCATCATTTTCATCCCTGTGGGATTGTCATAGTTTTCATGCTGAATATGATTTTTATATGTCACTTCAAATACCCTGCTGTATCCGAAGGATGTCATAAGGCAGTCATACATTTTATCCTCATCAATGTCCGCCTTCTTTGCCAATACTGCCGCTTCACAAATTACGGCATGATTTACCCATGTCATTATCTGATTGATCAGCTTTATCTTTTGTGCCGAGCCGTTTTCACCGAAATACATAATATTTTCGCCCATTGCTTTATATATTGACTTAGTTCTGTTAAAGCCTGTTATATCAAAGCCGCCTTTTATAAGGTTCTTAGCCATGTTCATTCCCATTGACCCAAGTCCTATAAATCCAATCTTAATCATTTTGCTCCTCCTGTTAATTATCTGACTTCCAACACTCCGCCCTTGTCTGCAGATGTAACCATTGCGGCATATCTTTTCAGATAGCCTGTCAGCTTTCTTGGCTTATATGTCCATGCCGCACGACGTTTTTCAAGCTCTTCATCACTTACATGAAGATGTATGGATTTTTCTATAACATCAATGGTTATTACATCGCCGTTTTCAACAAGTGCTAAGGGTCCTCCCGCAGCAGCTTCAGGTGAAATATGCCCTACAAAGCAGCCGCTGTTAGTACCTGAGAAACGTCCGTCCGTAATCAGCGCCGTGGACTTGGCAAGTCCCTGTCCGTACAGCAGCTTCATAGGCTTATAAAGCTCCTTCATACCGGGACCCCCCTTAGGACCTTCGTAGCGTATAACAGCAACATGTCCTGCCTTTACCATTTTTGCCTCAATAGCTGCTACGCATTCATTTTCGGAGTTAAAGCATATTGCCTCTCCCGTAAATCTGCGAACCTCTGGCTGAATTGCAGCAGGCTTGGAAACAGCAGTGTCCGGCGCTAAATTTCCACGCATTATAGCAAGTCCTCCAAGAGTGCTGTGAGGATTGTCCAAGGTTCGAATTAAGTCATGATTGGGTGCGTATGAATTTTTAAATTCATCCAAATTCTCTCCCATTGTTTTGCCCGTTACCGTCATTTGGTCTTCATAAATAAACTTGCGTATTTGCTTCATCACCTCAGGAACACCTCCCGCATAATACAGGTCTGCAGCATCATATTTGTGGGTGGCAGGATTAATTTTTGCCAAGAGCGGAATCATCTCGCTGTATTTGTCATAATCAGCCATAATTTCACCCGCATCTATTCCAAGCTCATGAGCAATTGCACAGCTGTGAATTACAACATTGCTTGAACCTCCCACAGCCATCATAAGGATTATGGCATTTTCCAGCGATTTCTTTGTGATTATTTGTCTTGAAGTTATTCCTTGCTTCACAAGCCGAACTATTTGCTCGCCGCTTTTGAAGGAATGGCGAAGACGCTCATTGAAGGTCGCAGGTATTAAGGCACCTCCCGTATATGTCATACCCAAGGCTTCCGATAAACAGCACATACTGTTTGCCGTTCCCATAAATTGGCAGGATCCGCAGGTGGGAGCGCATGATGCAGCCATCTGAAATAATTCTGATTCCTGCATTTCGCCCATCTGCACCCTGCCAAATGCTTCCTCACAGCTTGTGGTATCAGTTTTTTCCTGATTTGCATATGCATGACCCGACAGCATATTTCCTCCGGGAACCATTATGCACGGTATATCAAGACGTGCGGCAGCCATAAGCATACCCGGAACTATCTTGTCGCAGCTTCCTAAAAGCACCAGACCGTCGAGTCTGTGTGCCTCCGCAATAATTTCAATGCTGTCTGCAATATTGTCCCTTGACGGAAGTACATAATTATTTCCGTTATGTCCTGAGCCGAGTCCGTCACAGCAAGCTATTGTCCCAAATTCCGCCGGTGTTCCGCCTGCACGATAAATGCCATACTTGACCATCTCAGCTATCTGTCTGAACATTGTATGACCGGGTACCATGTCGGAAAATGAGTTTGCAATACCTATTATAGGTCGTCCCATATCATCATCGGAATAACCGCAGCCTTTCCAGATAACCTGATTTGAAATCCTTTCGATATTAAGCAGTGGAGGTAATTTATCATAATTCATAACATAACCTTGTATCGTGAACTTCCTTAGATAAGAACACAATACATTATCCTTTCATAGTTTTATTAATTATGTTCAGTTGACACAATCTAATTTATATTATAATATTTGCAATATTCGTGCCAAGTCATTGTAAATAATTGATCCTTACTTTTTGTAAATATATTGCACATAACTTTAAAGCGGTCATTAATTAAATGACCGCTTTAAATACTATCTAAAATTGTTGCTGTTTTTGTTTTTATTATCCTTATTATCCTTATTGTTTAATTTGTTGTTGTTTCTGTTATTGTCGTTTTTGCTGTTTTCATTTTTGTTTTCGAATCTGTTGTTTTCGTTTCGATTGTCGAATCTGTTGTTCTCGTTTCGATTGTCGAATCTGTTGTTTTCGTTTCGATTGTCAAATCTGTTGTTTTCGTTTCGATTGTCGAATCTGTTGTTCTCGTTCTTGTTTTCAAATCTGTTGTTTTCGTTCCTGTTGTTGTTTCTGTTGTTATTTTCGTTATTCATTTGCTCTACTTGCTCCCTTAAGTTTTGTTGGCTGTCTAATTTTACACTATTTTCCCAATTCAATAACTTTTCGTCGTTATTGTTCTTATTGCTGAAATTGAATTTTTTTATTCCCATCAATCCCTTCATATACGTATTTGAAGATGTTTTGCACCTACAGAGATATTATTTACTAATTAACTATTATTATTATTCCATTTAATGTAATAATAATACCGAATAACCATAATTTCAATTAATTAACTGCAAAATTGGTAAATAGCAATGCCGGCAGCTATGGTCAGGTTTAACGAATCTATACGGTCTGTATGCTTTATAAATACACTTGTACCTATATGGGCAAAACTGTCGTCCAAGCCCGCAGCCTCATTGCCGAAAATCAAAGAAAAGCTTTCATCTGTGTTATGTTTAACATCCTTTAATGAAACGGAGCCCTTAAGCATGAATGTATAAAGTTTATGTTTCTTGAAATTTTCTTGATATTCATTAAAATTTTCATAATATTTAAAATTAATTTTAAAAATAGAACCCATGGACGCCCTTACCACCTTTGGATCAAATATATCAACTCCGGGATTTATTATAGACAAATTATTTAATCCAAAGCCTGTGAGTGCCCTGATAATTGTACCCATATTGCCCATGTTGCCCGGATTAACCAAAACAATGTGGGAATCCTCGGTAAGCTCACACTGATATTTGCTGAAAACCCCGGCTACGAAGCAATTTTCTTTACTGCTTATTTTATTGATTGCCTTATCATTAATTTCTGTCTTAATGTTATATTTTCTGCATAGTTCAAAAATATCCATGTGGGAGTCAGCTCTGTAGCTTGAGCTTACCAACACCTTGATTACCGACTGAGGTCTTGACAATATAAGTTCCACTGTGGGAAAAATACCGAGAGCATATGAGTGCTCAAAACTTTTTTTGTATGTCTTTTCCATTATTCTCTCCTAAAATAAACCTGCGGTTTTTAAAATAAATATAAATAAGAATATAGTGAAAGGACTGGCAACAGTCGAAAAAAACACTATCTGCCCCGCCAATTCATGATTGCAGTCGTACTGCTGAGCCATGGTGTAGCTTGAAACAGATGCAGAAGGTGCAACCATGCTGAACAGTGCGCATAATTCAGCTCCCCTGTATCCAAAGGCAACGGATACCAATATTACAAATGAAGGTATAATAAGCAGCTTACCCACTGAGACCCAAGCTAACTGCTTCATATTTTTCCACATATTGTCTATCTCTATTTCTCCCCCAAGAATCATCAGAGCAATGGGAGATGCTGTTTTTGCAATATCGGAAATTGTTTTTTCAATCGCATAGGGCAGCTTTATTTGTAAAGTATAAGTCAAAATACCAAGAAGCGAACCGATTATTAAAGGGTTCTTTGCAATACTTTTTACCGTCTTTTTAATACCTTGTTTCTCTTCTGTAAATATATCCAATATTATGACAGCCAAGAAATTATAAATCGGAATTATTATTGCAATAAGGGCGGTTACGGCTCCGATTCCTTTTTCACCAAATATATTGTAGCACAGGGGAACTCCGAAAAGTATGAAATTGCTCCTGTAAAGCCCCTGTATTATAACTCCTCTGTTCCTGTTATCCCTTTCTAATTTGGGAACTATAATAAACATTATACCAATAGTAACTAAAACTATGCTTATGGCAAATGCAATAAATTTTAAGCTTATATCCTCTGATATTTCACTGATATATATATTATTGAAAAGAAGAACTGGCAATAATACTTTAAATGCAAAATTGTTTGCTTTTTTTAAAAAATCCTTGTCAAAAATTTTAATCCTGCGAAGGAATGTCCCTAAAAACATTAAGAGCACCAAGGGTAAAACTACGTTCAAAGAAAATATTAAATTATCCACTTCTTTACCTTTTTTATTCTGTCAAATATGCGTAAATGAGCTTAATTGTATTTTCTATTCCGTCAATATGTGTTCTTTCCATGCCGTGAGAAGCATGAACTCCCGGACCTATTAATCCTCCCTTGATATCATTCCCTGCCGCTAAGGATGCGGATACATCCGAACCGTACATGGGATATATATCTACAGCGTGCTTTATATTATTTTCTTTCGCAAGTCTGATTAATTTTGAAGTAATTCCGTAATCATAGGGACCGGTACTGTCTTTTGGGCAAATTGACACATCCTGCTCCGTACATGCCAAATCTAATCCTATACAGCCCATATCAATAGCAACAAGCTCGTCAATATCCTGCGGAATGTTTGAGCAGCCGTGTCCTACCTCTTCATATGTGGAAACTATTATTTTAACTTTATTTTTAGGCTTTTTATCAAGTCTTTTAAATAATTCCATCAAACTCAAGGCACAAGCTGTTCCTGCCTTGTCATCCAAATATCTTGTTTTAATAAAGCCTGAAGGGGTTACCGTGAACTTCGGCTCAATTGAAATAAAATCCCCCGTTCCTATTTTAAGAGCTTGTACATCTTCCTTGCTTTTTACAACTTCATCCAATCTTACCATCATATTTTCTTCATTTCTTTCCTTATTCTTGGAATCCTTGTAAACATGTGCCGCAGGTGATGTTGAGAGCATTGTTCCCGTATAGGTTTCTCCGCTTCTTGTATGAATCTTGCAATATTCTCCGTCTAATGTAGGAAATAAATTGCCCCCTATAGATGTAATTTTAATTGTTCCGTCTGAATTAACAGACCTTACCATTGCTCCTAATGTATCCACATGAACAGGAATTCCTACACAGTAAGAATTGTCTTCTCCCTCTATTTCAATAATGACATTTCCTTTTTTATTTTTTTCAAAGCTGCAGCCAAATTCATTTGCTGTTTTTTCGATATATTCAATAACACTGCTGCAATATCCCGTGGGACTTGGTATATTGATAATTTCTTCCAATAAATTAATGGTATATTCTTTGTTAATCTTGATGCTCATATTTTCACACTCCTGTTATATTCTTCATTAATTATACTCTCAAAACCATTCTTAAACAATAGTTTTAATTGCATAACAGATTTTTTACCTATATAATAGGTATGTAAGGTAGGGGACACACCTCTACTATCGGGAGAGTCTTTGGGGTAAGAAGAATGTCCCAGATTTTAGGGAAACATACCTAAAAATATTAAATGGAGGGCAATATGGAGAATTTGAAGCTTAAGGATTTTTTAGATTATACATTTTTGTCCGGACTCGAGCTGTCGCCGGATAAAAATAAATGTGCCTTTGCAGTACATACCTCAGATTTTGAGGACAATAAATATTTATCCAACATATGGATTTACAACTGCGCTACATCAGAGTATAAAAGGCTTACATCCATGAATAAGGAAAAAAACTTTATTTGGCTTGATAACAATACTATTTTGTTTCCGACCTTAAGAGATGAAAAACTTAAAAAGAGAATTCAGGACGGTGAACATTGGACTGTTTTCTATGCCATTGATATCAATGGAGGTGAAGCATATGAATACATGCGTATTCCTATGAAGGTAAATAATATTAAAAAGATTTCCGAAGAAAAATTTCTGTTAACTGCAACCTATGATCATTACGGTATTAATCTTCATTCTCACAAAGGAGAGGAAAAAAACAAGGCAATAGATTTAATAAAAGAAAGCAGGGACTATGAAATATTGGATGAAATTCCATTTTGGTCAAACGGAGATGGCTTTACAAATAAAAAACGAGACCGGCTATATTTATTTGACAAGGGAACGAAGGATATTGTGCCTATTTCAGGTCAGTTTGAGAATGCAGAAATAACAAGCATTAAAGATGGTAAAGCTTTATATGTTTCTTCAAATTACACTAATAAGATGGAATTGACTACAGGTCTTTTCATGTATGATTTGTATCACAGCGAAGCGCTTTGCCTTGTCGAGGATTTGGAATACTATATAGAATTTGCGGAATTTATAGGTGATGAAATAATCGTTGCGGCAACCTCTATGGATAAGTACGGGCTTAACCAAAACTTTAATTTCTATAGAATCAAGGACGGAGATTTAGTATTATTGAGCAGGCATGATTACGGCTTATATAATTCCGTAGGCTCTGACTGCAGATACGGAGAAGGTGCTTACAGAAGAGTTTTTGACAGCTGCCTATACTTTATATCAACGGAAAATAAAAGCTCATTTATCAAGAAACTTTCATTGGACGGCAGCATAGAAAAGCTGACAGCAAATATCGGTTCCATAGATTGCTTCGACATATGCAGTGAAGAAATTCTTTTTATCGGGCTCAGAGGCTCTAAGCTTCAGGAAGTTTACACTTTAAAAAATAATACTGAAACACAGAAAACCAAATTTAACGAAAAGATATTCGAGACAAAAAATATAATAAAGCCCGAAGCATTTACCCTTGATAATAACGGCGTTGCAATTGAAGGGTTTATTTTAAAACCCGCCGGTTATGATGAAACTAAATCCTACCCCGGAATTTTAGACATACATGGAGGTCCTAAAACGGTGTATGGCGAAGTTTTTTGTCACGAGATGCAGTATTGGGCAAATGAAGGATATTTTGTGTTTTTCTGCAATCCAAGGGGCAGTGACGGCAGGGGCGATGAATTTGCCGACATAAGAGGAAAATACGGCACCATCGATTACGATGATTTGATGAACTTTACGGATAAGGTTCTTGAAATATATCCTCAGATAGACTGCTCAAGAATCGGTGTTACAGGCGGCTCCTACGGAGGATTTATGACGAACTGGATTATAGGACACACAGACAGATTTAAATGCGCCGCATCACAAAGGAGTATTTCCAACTGGATTTCCAAATTCGGCACAACAGATATAGGATATTATTTCAATTCAGACCAGATGCAGTCGACTCCATGGGACAACGTTGAAAAGATGTGGTTTCATTCACCCCTTAAATATGCAAACCAAGCCGTTACTCCCACGTTGTTCATACATTCGGAGGAAGATTACAGATGCTGGTTAGCAGAAGGACTGCAAATGTTCACAGCACTGAAATATCACGGAGTGGACGCAAGGCTCTGCATGTTCAGGGAAGAAAATCATGAACTGTCAAGAAGCGGCAAGCCCCGCCACAGGGTGCGAAGGTTAGAAGAAATAACCCATTGGTTTGAAAAGTATTTAAAGTGAGCAGACGAGGGCTGCGCCCTCGAACTAAAACCACCTAATGGTGGTTTTACTCATTTTTTAATACATGCTTTACATTATATCCATGCTCGTTGAGTAGTTTCTCTAATTCAGCTGTTTCTACAGCCTCAGATCTTATTACGACATCTCTTACCCCTTCACCTCCGTATACTGCTATATGGGTTATATTTACTCCGAAAGATTTAAAAATTTCGGCTATTTCCGCCATGGAGCCTGGAGAATCCTTTGCCTCAACCGTTATGCGGCTTCCGCTGTCCCTGAAGCCCAATAAATCTATGAAAGCATCAAATATATCGCTTTCCGTTATGATTCCCACAAGTTTGCCATCTTCAACCACAGGCAGAGTTCCTATTCTGTCTTCCCTCATTATGACCGCAGCTTCTTCCAACAGGCTGTCTGATTCAATTGTTACAGCATTTTTCGTCATTGCATCCTTTACGATTAATTTTGATAATAAGTAATTAATTTCAAAAATACTTAAAGATGTTGCCTTTGTAGGTGATACTTTTTGAATATCGCTTTGTGTAAGTATACCCACCACTCTTTCTCCGTCAACCACAGGCAGCCTCTTGAGACCCTTTTCCCTTAAAAGTGCCACCGCATCGGTAATGGAAGCATCCGTACCTATAGTATGCGGATTTTTGGTCATCCAATTTTTCACGTACATCATTATTCCCCTCCTAAATATGATTTTTTAATTTCATCACTTTTTGCCAATTCTTCCCCTGTGCCGCTCATTACGATTGAGCCTGTTTCAATAACGTATGCTCTGTGTGCTATTGATAATGCCATTTTTGCATTTTGCTCAACCAAGAGTATTGTAGTCCCCGTCTTGTTTATATTTTCAATTATATCAATTTGTTTTTTAAGATCATTAGCTTTCAAGTGGTTATCTATAACGAAGTACCATAGAGTAGTAGCACCTGCAAAAAATATAGGAGCTCGCCAGTAATGTTCAACGTAAATTTGTCCCCAGCCGGGCAATGCTAAAGAACGCAGAATAGCGCCAGTTGTTGATTTTTTTTGTGCTGTATAAGAAGTATCTATTTGTTTATTAAAAGAATTATCGTCGCAAAACAAGTTGTTTGTTGCTAACAAGAAGCAAAACATAAAAAGAAATTTTTTCATATTTATAGAGTTAAGGTGTTGCAATTTTAGTTAGTATTTCATTAATAATATCATCTACTTTTATTTGTTCGGCTTCTGCTTCAAAAGTTAAGCCAATTCTATGCCTCATAGCATCGGCAGCAATAGTTTGAATATCTTTTGGTAGAACATAGTCGCGTTTGTTTAGAAAAGCCATTGCTTTAGCAGCTTTTGCGATAGATATAGTAGCGCGCGGCGAAGCTCCTATTTCTATCAAATTTTGTAATTTTTCTAAAGAAAATTCTTGTGGTGTGCGTGTAGCTTGAACAATATCAAGAATATAATTTTCAATTTTTTCATCAAGATAAATCGTTTTTACTTTATTTTGCATAGTTTTCAAAATATCGTTATCAAGAATTTTGCTTAGAGTAGGAGCTCCTTCATTATTTTGTCGAAGTATTTTTCGTTCTTCTTCTCTATTTGGATAAGTTATAATAGTTTTTAGCATAAATCTATCTGTTTGTGCTTCCGATAGTGGATAAGTTCCTTCTTGTTCAAGCGGATTTTGAGTAGCTAATACAAAAAATGGATCGGGCAGTTGGAAAGTTTTATCGGCGATAGTAACTTGTTTTTCTTGCATAGCTTCAAGCAG
>ENA-UOOK01003113-UOOK01003113.1-fermentation-metagenome-genome-assembly--contig:-NODE-3113-length-19254-cov-14.944060_pt1 | contig 19254 bp, 16 predicted proteins | sample MGYA00245777_ERZ724023 | MGnify/ENA primary metagenome ERZ724023 (study PRJEB28704, sample SAMN03018312) | fermentation metagenome | biome: anthropogenic terrestrial biome; feature: soil...
GACAAGATCCTTCGCAAAAGAGGCTCAGGATGACAAAACCCAGTTCCTGGTCCCTGCTCCCTGCTTCCCCTTTAAATCTAAACACATTCATATTGAGAATTGCTGCAGTTTAGTACACGCTTGTGCAAAAAAGATCTGCGGGTATATAATTATCAAAATTAAAAACAAAACCTGAGGTTCGGTTTGGGAAACATTCCCCTTTTGCCGAACCTTTGTGCTTTAGAGAAACACGAGGACACTATGGCGGGAAAACGAACGCTTAAACGCCAATTAAACTTAACACAAGTAATTATGCTGGGCACAGCTGGAACGCTTGGTTCGGGTATATTTTTGCTCTCCGGTCATGCCGCCGCGGTAGCCGGACCGGCAGCCATCTGGGCAGTTCTGATCGCTGGCATTCTCAGCTTTAGCATCGCCCTGAACTATTGTGAGCTGGCAACAACCTATCCGGAAACCGGCGGTGCCATGACCTACGTGCGTGAAGCCTGGGGCAAGGGACTGATCGCCTTTTTGGTGGGCTCGATGGATTGCCTCTCCAGCACCTTTTATACAGCGCTTTCCGCGGTTGGATTTGCCTATTCCGTGTCGATCTTCTTTCCAGCCCTGGCTGCAAGCGCTTTCAGCATCGGAGCCGTCGCAATTTTTGCGATTCTATTGTTCGTGATCCTCAACATTTTGGGCGTTACCAAGGTTGGCAACCTCCAGGTGGTTATGGGCGGCATCCTCCTGGTGGCTTTTGCGATCTATGTAATTGCAGGTTTCACCATGCCCAACGGTTTTAACACAGCCACATTGCTTCCTGATGGTCGCTGGTTCAGCTCAGACGACACTACGGTCAACATTGGCATCATCTTAAAAACCATCGCCCTCATTTATGCGATGTATGTTGGTTTTGAGGTCATCGCGGATGATGCTGAAGAAGTCAGAAACCCGACAAAAAACATCCCCATGGCAATTATGATCAGCCTTTTTTTGATCGTGGTGGTCTACACTCTGGTCATTACCGTTGCGATGGGCACCTCCAGGGATATCGCTGGCTCAGAGACGGCAATTTCAGACACAATCCGCATGTTCCTGGGCACTCCCGGGGCAACCATCATCGGTATCGCTGGCATGGTTGGCTCGCTGACTTCAATCAACTCTTCGATGCTCTCTGCAACCCGCGAGTCCTTTACCCTTAGCCGTGATGGTGCCTGGCCTACATTTCTCTCCCGCCTGAATAAGTCCAGGGTGCCCTATTTTGCAATAATCTTCATCGGCGCGGTCTCTGTTTTGGTAACAGGAATCGGCGCGGTGGACTTCCTCAGCTATATCACTTCTGGCGGCTACCTGTTTGTATTGCTTTTGTCCAACCTTTCCATGATTTCCCTGCGAAAAAAATACCCTTTCATCCACCGACCCTTCAAAGTGCCTTTTTTTCCGTTAACTCCGATTGTAGCTTCCCTGGTTTGTTTGATCGTTTTGCGTTATTCCGAGCCGCGCGCGCTGCTCTTCATGACCGGCATTCTGATAATTTTCTCGATTTATTATTTTGCCCGGCTGGGGCTTTCCTCATGGCAGGAGGAGCACCAACGCAGCCTGAATCCCGGTCGCTACCGCATTTTGCTGCCTATCCAACAGGACAGTGGTATGGAAAACCTGATCCGTATCGGTGCCAGGATCGCCAATGCCCAAAGTGATCTCAGCATGTGCTTGCTGCAGGTGGTCGAGCCCCAGGTTGCAGATAACGATGAAACCCTGGCAGCCCTTGAGCGTTCCCGTCAATACACTCTCGCCAAATTTATCAGGCATGCAGTCGAACGCAACGTTCCGATGTATGCCAAAACCGTTACCAATCTGACGCCGGCTGAAGGCATCATCAGTGAACTGCGCAGCGATAACAACGTGCGCCTGTTGCTCTTCAAATGGCCTGCGAGCGAGAGCGAACAAGCAAAATTCAACCAAACAGCCAAAGCCTTGATCAACTCAGATCTTGCAAACATGGGTCTTTTGTTTGATCGCGGCATTGACCGCCTTGAAAATATTCTCGTGCCGGTTGGCGGAGGCATCCATTCCAAGTTTGCCATCCAGATCGCGGCAAGTCTGGCAAAGGCTGATAACGGCACGGTTGATATCATCCGCGTGGTCGATGAGGAGCTGGATGATGAGCTGTATGAAGATCAGATGGCATATCTGCAGGAGATTGTTATGATCGAGCTGGGTAATATACCCGGGAATATCAGCCTGCATATTATTCGCGGCAACGACCCTGCCGCGGCGATCATTGAAGAGACTCATCAGCGTGAGTATGACCTGGTTGTGATTGGTTCCTTTGAAGGTAATACTCATGGCAAACACCTGTTCGGTGATTTGGTGGAGCGGGTGCGCAGAGGCACGTCTACATCAGTTCTGGTCGTTCGTCAGCACGAAAGCGCGGCGGCATCATGGCTTCGCCGGCAAATCCGCGCCTCCAACCCCAGAACCTGACGCTTTTAGCATGTCATTCTGAACCCAGTGAAGACTTTTACTCCTTGCTGATTCAGCAGCACCCCGTGAAAACCAGGAATCCCGTCTTAAATGCTCATAATACCTACTTTGCCAACCTCTCTACAATATTTGTTGTAATAACCTTTTTGATTGATGACAGGCTTTACTAAATTGATGTAGAATAAGACCAAGAAAGAAGGAGGTCAGGATGATAACCCGACTTAAGATTCTGTTGACTCTGTCAATTTTAGTTTTAGCAACCAACGCATGTATTCCAAGGCTGGTCCGGCGAACAACTCCCGAGCCCAGCTCACAAACCCAGATCACGCAAGAGGCGGACCTCACGCCCTTCAACGAAATCGATATTGAAGCAGCTGGTCGGATTTTCCTGGTCCAGGGCACCAGCAATTCCATCAAAATTGAAGGTCTTCAAAGTGTGGTTGACGACATCTCCTACAAAGTTAGTAATGGAGCGCTCGTGATTACCCACACCAACAGGATTTGGGGCTGGATCAGCGACCGCGACTTTCCAACGATCACCATTACCTTCGAAAACCTGAACCAGTTCAAAATGCAGGGCGGCACAGAGTTGGTCGCCAATAATCTGAAAACTGATTCGCTCACCATGATCATGGAGGGTGGAGCCAGTGTGCAGATGGAAAATCTGGAGGTCGATACCTTAAACCTCAAACTCGAAGGTGGATTGGATTTTAATGTTGACGGTAGTGCGCACAATCAAATAATCCATTTCCAGGGCGGCGTTAATTATGACGCAGGAGACCTCAAGAGCAATTCAATTGAGCTCAAATTGGAAGGCGCTGGTTCTGCCACAATCTGGGCAACCGAGTCGTTGGATCTGGACCTCAGTGGCGCTTATAACGTAAATTATTATGGCAACCCCAATCTGAATCAGAACATTCAGGGCGTTGGCAACGTGGAAAGTTTGGGAGAAAAATAATCCAATTTCAAAATTGGCAGAATAACAAAGGGAGCTTCGGCTCTCTTTTTTATTCCTGATTCCAGTTTTCCAGGATCTTATCGTAAGAATCTTCGAGTGACTCGGGCAATACTCGCGTCCTGCCGATAACGGTAATAAAATTGGCATCGCCAACCCAACGCGGGATGATATGCCAGTGCAGGTGCTCTTTAATCCCTGCTCCACCAGCATCGCCAAGGTTAAGACCTACGTTAAAGCCCTGGGGACAGTAGAGCCGGATTAATACTCTGATCGCTTTTTGGATCAAAATCATCATCTCAGAAAGTTGTTCTGAGGTGAGTTCTTCAAACTGATTATTGTGCTCATACGGCACAACCATCAGGTGCCCGCTGGTGTATGGATAGAGATTGAGAATTACAAAATTATGCTCGCCCCGGTGCACGATCAGGTTCTTAAAACTGTCTGGTTTTAATTGCGCTTCGCAGAAGGCACACGGTCCGTTTTTGTCGCGTCCAAAATATTCGTTCCGATCGCTGTAAATATGATCCATGGCTTTAATTTTATCCTAAATTTCACAAATAACGGGCTTTGTTAATAGTTCCAGCAATTCTCAATATGGAAAGATATGTTTTTTTGTGGTGTAGGGGCGGGTTGCCATGCCCGCCTGTTGATGGCAGATACGCGTAGGGGCGGGTTGCCTGTCAAGACAGTGTATAGTCATTGTGTACGGCGGATTGAAAACACACAAAGTGCCAATAGAGGAAAGTACGAGGCGTTTTCAATACACGGCTTCGCTGGTACAAACGTCTCGCCCTACGAAAAGATGGCTTTGCCGGAACGCGCGGTGCACGTTCCCTACAAAAATGTGGCTTCGCCGGAACGGGACAAGCCGCGTTCCCTACAACAACATCACTCCACCGGAACGGGACAAGCTCTTCGTAAATGTACTTCATAAGGGTCTTACCGTTCGGAGTGACAAGATCCTTCGATAAAGAGGCTCAGGATGACAAACTATCTGTCATCCTGAACGAAGTGACACATAGTGTACTTCGCAAGAATCTTACCATTCCAATCGACAAGATCCTTCGCACTCGAAGAGTACTGCGTAAAAGAGGCTCAGGATGACAAAATCCAGTTCCTGTTCCCGATTGCCTAATCCCTGCTCCCTATTCCCTGCTCCCTGTTTCCTATTCCCTGTCGCCTGCAATGGATGAAGGAGGTAATTTGTTCCATTTCATTAAAATTGTTTTAACCAAAGAAAAGAAGTTAACAAACTTCCTATGCGAAATAGCGGAATTTTCAGAGCTGATCTGCCCGTGGGTCTTGAATTTTGGCTGAAAATATTGTACTCTATGGAAACAGGACTAAAAACAACGAAGAGGTTTACACACTTAATGGCAAGACTGACGAGAAATACCACCCCATTAGAACCCAACCAATCCAGCGCGGTGACGAGGCTGATCGAGTTTGGTAAGAAAAAAACACACGTCACTTATGATGATATTTTGCGGTTCTTCCCTGAAGCAGAGCACGACATGGACCAGCTCGAAGAAGCGTACACCGCCCTGCTCAATGCCGGGATTAATTACACCGATGAACCTCACACGCAGGACGAACCAGATAATGAAGAGCTGGAAGAAACTGTCATCGAGGAGGAGGAAGAAGAGGACATTCCAGCCGACGACCTGGCAAACATTGATACCGATGACACAATCGGGCTGTACCTCAAAGAGGTAAGTCGTGTGCCTTTATTAAGTAATATCGAAGAGGAAGTTGCCCTGGCAAAACGGATTGAAGCCGGACGCGAAGCCAGGTCTGAGCTCGCCCGAGGCATCACGAGCGCCACCCGAAGAAAAGAACTCCATGAGATTATCGAGGACGGCAATGACGCCCGGGATCACCTTATTACAGCAAATTCCCGCCTGGTTATTAGCGTTGCCAAGAAATATATGGGACGCGGTGTCCCTTTTCTGGATTTAATTCAGGAGGGGAATATCGGTTTGATCAGGGCAACGAAAAAATTTGAATATCAACGCGGACACAAGTTCAGCACTTATGCCACCTGGTGGATCCGCCAGGCGGTAACCCGCGCCATTGCTGATCAGGGTCGCACCATTCGCGTTCCTGTTCATATGGGAGACCAGATCAACAAATTGCTGCGCGTGCAGCATCAGCTTACCCAGGAACTGGGCACCGAACCAACGATCGAACAACTGGCTGAGAAGCTGGAAGTGACCCCAAAGAAGGTCGAGAATATGATCCAGGTTGCCCGCAGACCACTTTCCCTGGAAACGCCAACTGATGATGAGGAAGATTCAGTGTTGGGCGACTTTATCGAAGATGATGAAGCACCGCCTCCGGATGAGACAGCAACCTACAACCTGCTAAAACAGCATCTGGTTGAAGTTTTGGACGGTTTACCCCCACGGGAAGTGCGCATCTTGCAACTGCGTTATGGTTTGCTGGACGGGCAGGCATACACGCTTGAAGAAGTAGGTCGCAAAATGGGCGTAACCCGCGAACGAGTGCGTCAGATTGAAGCCCAGGCGCTGACCCGCTTACGCCATCCATCGGTTCGCCGTAAATTGCGCGATTATCTCGGAGACTAATCATGACCAATGAAAAAGACCCCGAGGAAAATACTAAGCCAATTGAGGTTAATCCACCGATTCCAAATGAAGCAGAGCCAGGAGCAGTCCACAACAAGACAGTGCGCCCTGCGGCAATTCCGGACTGGCTGCTTGATTTTTCGAGCGAGCTGAATCCACCGCGCAGAAAAGCGCCTGCAGAACCTGGTGCTGAAATTATTGAAGAAGTCGGCATTGATGAGGAACAGAAAGCTGATTTTTCTGCGCCAATCAACCTGGAAACTTCAGAATGGCAGCCAGTACAGGTGGAAATCAAACCTATTGCCCACCCTGCCGATGTTGAACCTGCAGATTCATCCCAGGTCGCCAAGTTGCTTGCCAGCGGTGAATACATCCAGGCAGCGGAAGTTATCCGGTCGTTAACGCTGACTGAAGAAGAAGCGCAAGCGCTCAGGAAGCAACTTCGCGCATACCTGACTCTGCGCGGCGAGGCAAGCCCACTTTGGGATGTATATAACCACTTAAACCCCCTCTGAGGGTACAATTTCATAGCGGAGGTACCATGGAAAGGACTTTGGTATTAATAAAGCCCGATGGAGTTCAACGCGGACTCATTGGGGAGATCATCAGCAGGTTTGAAAACCGCGGTTTACGCCTTGTAGCGGCAAAATTCATGTCTGTAGACCTTGAATTGGCGAAGAAACATTACGCTGTGCACGAGGGTAAGCCTTTTTATGACGCCTTACTTGACTTTATTACTTCTTCTCCGGTTATGGCAACAGTTTGGGCAGGACCAGACGCTGTCGCTTCAGTCCGGCAGACAGTCGGCAAAACCAGGGGACTGGAGGCTGCACCCGGGACGATCCGGCATGATTATGCCATCCAGGCGCGCTATAACCTTATCCATGCCTCAGACTCTGTTGAAAACGGAGAAGCTGAAATTGAGTTGTGGTTCCGACCGGAAGAGATCGTGGAGTGGAGACGCTGCAGCGAGGATTGGATGTTTGAATGAATAAAGAACATAAAACTGAGTATGTGACTGTTTATAAAGCCCAGGGGAAGCTGGATGCCGAATCGATCAAAGGCTTTCTTGAGGCTCAGGGCATCCCTGCCCTGCTTGACGCGAACGCCCTCGGTCAGATTTATGGGTTGACCGTTGGTGATCTCGGTGAGGTTGGCGTGATGGTGCCCGAGGCGGATCGTGACCGTGCCAGGGAGCTTTTGATGGCGGTTGAAAACGGAGAATTTGAGAACGAAGTTTTGCTTGGGGCTCCGCTCACGCTGATTCCAGGTAAAGAAGATGACCTGGCTGAAGGTTTACAAGCTGAAAAAGGTCAACGTAAGAGGGTTCTGTTTCTTTGTACCCACAACTCCAATCGCAGCCAGATCGCTGAAGCGGTTGTCAATCACGATCTGGTCAGGGATTGGGTTGCTTTCAGCGCTGGCAGCGAACCGAGTGGCTTTATCCACCCAATGACGCTGGATGTAATCGCGAAAGCTGGCATTGATTTCGCGGGCTACTCCAAGTCGGTGGATACGTTTGAAGATCAGGAGTTCGACGTGGTCGTCACCCTCTGTGATAGTGCCCGCGAGCATTGCCCTGTGTGGTTGAAGAAAGGGAAAATTATCCACCTTGGATTCGCGGACCCGGCACTGTTTGAAGGAACAGACGAACAGAAATACCCGGCTTTCAAAGAAACCTTTGAGGCGATCAGGGCAACAGTTGTTCGCTACCTTGAGGATTACGACGAAGCAACCAGTTAAGCTGAGGTGGAGGCAGATAAAGCCGGTTTGGAAGTGGCTGATTTGACAACCGGCAGCTTCTCCGTTATAAGTCAACCATGAAATCCGTACGCTTACGCATTTCTTTACCCTTGGTTTTGCTCGTGATGTTGCTGCTGAATAGCTGCGGCAGCCTGGCGGTTCCGCCATCAGCAACCCCAACTCCATCCCCAACACAAGTTATCGTTCAACAGCCTACCCCTACTGTAGTGATCGAAGCGACCCCATTCCGGGAGTTGGTTTTCGACCAGGCAGACCGTGTGCTCGCTTTTGGTGATTATCAGGAAGCCCTGCGTTTATACAGGTTGAGCAGTGGATCGATGACAGATGACATGCAGGCGGCTTCACTTTATGGACAGGGATTGACTTATTACAAACAAAATGACCTGTTTCAAGCCAAAAGAACTTTGACAACGCTTATTTCACAATATCCGGATTCTCTTCCCTCAAAACGGGCAAATTTTATCCTAGCCCAAATCAGCCTTGACCAGGAGTTGGAAGAGGATGCCCTGGCATACCTTTTGAGTTATCGTGACGCCCGAGCGGGCATCCTGGACGCAGAGGTAAATATGATCATCGGCGACCTGCTGGCATCCGGCGGTGAGACGCTTGCAGCCCAGGAAGCATACCGAAACGCCTACCTGGCTCCTCAACTGTCGAATAATACCAGCGCGGCACTCAAGCTTTCCGGAACCTACGAATCGCTTGGACAGCCAGACCTTGCTCTTGGCATATACAAGGAAACACTTTATAACGCGACCAACGATTACACCAAGGCGTCAATGAACCTTTTGATTGGGAGGATTTTGCTGCAACAGGGGCAAAGCGAAGAGGCTTACACTTTCTTCCAGGATTCAGTCAACAATTACCCCTACACCTATGATGCGTATACCGCCCTGGTGACTTTACTGGAGGCAGACCAGGAGGTCAATGAACTCCAGCGTGGAATGATTAATTATCATGTTCAGCAGTATCCATTCGCGATAGAAGCACTTGACCGTTACCTTGAGGGCGATGGCTTCTCCAAGGATCAAGCCATGTATTACAAGGGGCTCAGCCTGCGGGGTGAAGGGCTTGTCAGGGCTGGCTTTTCCTCCAATGAACGGGCAAACGCAAACGCCCTTGGGGGTTCAGATTATGACAAGCAAGCCATCCAGGTTTGGGATGAGCTAATTGACACCTACCCTGAAAGCAGCTACCGCATGGATGCGATCGAAGAGATTATCTACACGCAAAACGCTTATATGGGGCAGATGAAGCTGGCTATCGAGACCGCCCTGGCTTTTGTGGCGATGCCGCACATCCAGGCAGATGCGGCTGATTTGCTGCTGACCGCTGCCAGTTATTACCTGTCTGACGGGCAGCTTAGAGAGGCGGCGGATACCTGGACTCGAATTGGGATCGAATTTCCCGCCTCGATGAGCGCGTTTAATGGTCTCTTTTTTGGGGGAACGGTTTATTATGAAATGGGTGAGTTCGAGAAAGCAGCCGAAAATTTCAACCGTGCAGTTCTGCTCGCCAGCGAAGGCACCCTCGAGGTTCCCGGGTCTTACTTCTGGCTCGGAAAGGTAAACCAGGCGAAAGGTGACCAGGAGGCTGCCCGGCTCTACTGGCAAAGAGCGGTCGATTCTGACCCATACGGTTATTATGGCATTCGCTCGGCGGAGCTTCTGAATGATTTGGCTCCTTTCGCGCCTGTTGAATCTCCCAAATTCAATATTGACCTGGATGAAGAACGGCTCGACGCGGGTGATTGGCTCAGAACTGCCTTCGGCTACTCACGAGAAGTAAATCTCGATTACAGTTCCGAGCTTTTCAGCGATTCGAGGTATGTGCGCGGGCTGGAGTATCACCAGCTGGGGATGTATGCGGAAGCCAGCCGGGAATTTGAGGCACTCCGCAGCAGTTACAAAGATGATCCTTTGAATAGTTTTCGCCTTATCAAAGAGTACCTCTACCTGGGTTATTATCAATCTGCGATTGAAGCCAGTCGCTCAATCTCCAGGGTGGCTGGGTATGGGGATGTTCCGTTATCTGCAAATTATCCGCCCTATTTTGCCCATATTCAGTACGGAACGTATTATCTGCCCTGGCTCCAGGACATCGCGGACAATTACAATCTTTCAGAGCTGTTGATTTACAGCCTTATCTATCAGGAGAGCAGGTTTGCTGCTCATGCCTATTCGACTGCTGGCGCCAGCGGGTTGATGCAGCTGATGCCGGCTACTGCCGCGCAGATTGCTGGTGAAATCGGCTATCCGCCTGATTACAGCCAGTCTGACCTGGCAATTCCACGCTATAACCTTGAGCTGGGAAGCAACTATCTCGCCCGGCAGATTTTTGTGTTTGAGGGGAATTTGTATCATGCCCTGGCTGCCTACAATGGCGGACCAGGAAACACGATAATCTGGAAAGAGTTGACCGAAGGCGACCCGGATGTGTTTTTGAATTCGATCCGCTTTCTTGAAACCAGGACTTATCTGCGAAAAATTGTGGAGATTTATCATATTTATTCATTAATTTACGGGAATTGACCGGTCGTATCCTTATCCCCTCAAAACTAGCCCGGTGTTTCCACTCCTCACACATTAAAGGCAGCCCACAAAGGACGCAGCCTACAATAAATGGGTTAAAATCCTTCGTTTCTGCGGATAACACCTGAGTTTCTCATTTTCCAACAAAAGCCTGATTTCAACGAGGAAGAGCGTGTTTTTCAGGACACTGAACCAAGGAAATCAGGGGATTAGCTCATTTCGGAAGCTTATCTGAGGGAACGCGGCTTGTCCCGTTCCGGCGAAGCCATCCTTTCGTAATCAACGCAGCTTGCTTCGTTCCGGCGAAGCGATGTTTTTGTAGGGAACGCAGCTTGCTTCGTTCCGGCGAAGCGATGTTTTTGTAGGGAACGCGGCTTGTCCCGTTCCGGCAAAGCCATCTTCCCGTTGACAACGAGGTCATGAACCCATTCCGTCTTCCGGTATTTTGGTAGTGAATTTTACAGAAGTGGCATCGCGCCTTCTCTACGGATTTTCAAGCTCAGGAAGTGGTGGCTCAACCATAAACTTTGTAACAATCCATTCTGTCTTGAAGAAACATACAGGATACTAAAGTGAGAAACTCAGGGGATTAAATTCCTTCGTTTCTCCGGATAACACACAAAAAAACGGCTCCGTTATTGGAGCCGTTTTTGAGTTACATAGATACTGAATTGCTTGTCCTACCTGCCATGTTTCAACGTGGCTTGGGCAGCTGCCAGGCGGGCGAGAGGCACGCGGAAGGGGGAACAGCTGACGTAGTTGTTGCCGATAATATGGCAAAATTCGATCGAGCTGGGGTCACCGCCATGTTCACCACAGATACCAACCTCCAGGTCCGGGCGAACCTCGCGCCCTTCAATCACGGCGCGGTTCATCAGGCGTCCGACACCGTCGCGGTCCAACTGCTGGAAGGGGTTCTTTTCAAGGATGCCCTTATCAACGTAGACACTCAGGAAAGTGCGCTCGGCGTCGTCGCGACTGTAACCAAAAGACATTTGCGTAAGGTCGTTGGTGCCGAAGGAGAAGAACTCGGCATGTTCAGCAATCTCACCAGCAGTCATACAAGCGCGTGGGATTTCAATCATTGTGCCGAATTTATAATTGACTTCAACACCCTTTTCAGCCATCACATCCTTCGCGATCTGGACCAGTGTCGGTTGAACGTTTTTGAGTTCGTTCACATGCCCGGTCAGTGGGATCATGATCTCGGGATGGGGATCAATTCCATTCAGTTTGGCATCGCAAGCGGCTTCAAAGATTGCACGGACCTGCATTTTCATAATGTCAGGATAGACGATACCCAGGCGGATGCCGCGCAGACCCATCATTGGGTTGCTTTCGTGCAGCCCCTGGACAACTTCCAGCATCGCTTCTTTTTCAGCCAGACCTTCGGTGATGCCCCTGGCTTTCAAAGTGGTGACCTCGACGAGCAGTTCATCCATGGATGGCAAAAACTCGTGCAGCGGGGGATCGATCAGGCGAATGATTACTGGCAGACCAGTCATCGCTTCGAACAAACCATAAAAGTCGCTGCGCTGCAGGGGCAGGATCTTTTCCAACGCGCCAAAATATGTCCGGGCTGTGGGAGAATTATCCATTTCAGCTTTTTCGGTTTCAAGCGCTGCCTGGAATTCGATTCTGTCTTCATCGGTCATAGCGCGACCTTCGTGACGACCGGTTGCCAAAGAGGTTTCGAGTCTTTCAACTTCGTTGATCATGCGCTGGGTTGTTTCCGCGTTCATGATCATTTTCTGAACGTCAGGTAAACGAGCTGGGTCAAAGAACATGTGCTCGGTACGGCACAAACCGATCCCTTTGGCACCATAGGCACGCGCGCGCAGGGCATCGTTTGGATAGTCTGCGTTAGCCCAAACTTGCATACGGGAGACTTCATCTGCCCAACCGAGCAGCGTCATCAACTCTTCCTGTTCGGAAAGGTCTGGGGTGGTCAAATTCATCTGACCCACGAAAACATCACCAAGCGTTCCATCCAGAGAGATCCAGTCACCTTCTTTGATGGTGACACCATTGCAGGTCATCTGGCGTTTAGCCATATCGATGGAAATGTCGGAAGCACCAACCACACAGGGCACACCAAACTGGCGGGCAACCACAGCTGCATGAGAGGTAGCCCCGCCTTCGCTGGTGAGAATACCTTTTGCAGATAACATACCATGAATATCTTCGGGTTTGGTGAAAGGGCGCACCATGATTACGTCCTGGTGTTCGACATTGTGCATCTTTTCGACAGTATCGGCGTCAAAATAGATCTGACCAACGGCAGCACCGGGGGAGGCATTTACGCCGTGAGCATAGTAGCGTCCGGCTTTTTTGGCTGCTTCGATATCTTCCAATGTAAACTGCGGGTGCAGCATCTGGTCAATTTGTTCGGGGGTGACGCGGTTCAAAGCGGTAGGTTTGTCGATCAATCCTTCTTCGACCATATCGTGCGCGACCTTGACAGCAGCCTTGGCGGAACGTTTGCCATTGCGAGTCTGCAGCATCCAGAGTTTGCCATGTTCGATGGTGAACTCGACATCTTGCATATCTTTGTAATGATTCTCGAGTCGTTCGGTGATATCAAAGAATTGGGCATAAACTTCAGGTAGTTCATCTTTTAGCCCGGAGATCCTGGAGGTGTTGCGGATACCGGCAACAACATCTTCGCCCTGGGCGTTCATCAGGTAATCGCCAAACATGACATTTTCACCAGTCTGGGGATCGCGGGTGAAAGCGACACCTGTACCGGAATCGCCGCCCATGTTTCCGAACACCATCGTCTGGATGTTCACGGCGGTACCGAGATTGTCAGGAATATTCTCGCGGCGGCGATAGTCGATCGCGCGTTTGGAATCCCAGGAATCAAATACGGCTTTCACGGCAAGTTCCAGTTGCTTGTAAGGATCCTGCGGGAAATCAAATCCTTTTTGAGCCTTGACAACTTGTTTATATTCTTCGGTAATCGAAGCCCAATCGGCAGCAGTCATTTCAGTATCGCTCTTGTAGCCTTTTTCCAGCTTATAAGCATGCAGCGGCTCTTCAAAAAGCTCATCATCAATGCCCATTACCACGGTCGCGAGCATATGCACCAGGCGGCGGTAGGAATCTTCGACAAACCTTTCATCGCCGCTCTTCTCTACTAAACCTTTTGCCACTTCGTCATTCATACCAATGTTGAGGACGGTGTCCATCATGCCAGGCATGGAGAACTTGGAGCCGGAACGGCAGGAGACGAGCAGGGGATTTATATGGTCACCAAATTTTTTGCCAGATTGCTCTTCAACAACTTTAAGAGCATCAAGAACTTGCTGCCACATACCTTCGGGGAATTCGCGTGAGACCTGGAAAGCGTTACAGGCTTCGGTTGTGATGGTCAGACCGGGGGGAACCGGGACACCAGCGCGGGTCATATCACCGAGGTTGGCACCTTTGCCACCGAGCAGTCCGCGAACACCATCCCAATCACCGGCATACGCTTCAGCCTCATCGACCTCGCTAAACAAATATACCCATTTTTTATCAGACATAGAACCTCCTAAGTAATTATGTCATTCGTAAGAATGTTATTAGCACAATTGATTATTCTACCATGATGTCGAATTATTGACTCCATAAACACGCCAATGTTAACAATGAATTTAGGAAGCAGGGAAACAGAAGCGGACAAATGAATGGTGGATTGAGGGGGAGCAACTTGCTCGTTAAACCAATGTCATTTCCCCCCCAATCCCGCCCTATGAAAAGATGGCTTCGCCGGAACGGGACAAGCCGCGTTCCCTACGATGGCTTCGTTGGTACAAACGTCTCGCCCTACGAATGATGGCTTCGCCGGAACGGGACAAGCCGCGTTCCCTACAAAAAGATCGCCTCGCCGGCATGGTCAATCTACTGCTCCCACGGGTTGCCGAATTTTTCTGAGCAGACGTTTTTTTCAGTGTACTGTGTTCGGGCGGGCTTTTCTTCTGCGGGATGACCGATTAAAATGACGTTCAACGGGTTAACGCCCAGGGGAATATCAAGGACTTTTCGTACTGATTTTTCGAGCGTGCCGATTGGATGTACACCGCACCAAACAGAGCCGAGCCCCAGCGCTGCAGCCGACAGAAGGATATTCTGGGTTGCCGCGCTGCAATCCTGCACCCAAAAACGTTCCTGGACAACTTTTTTCAGCGATCGCAGGTCTCCACAGACCACAATCGCGCAAGGGGCTTCCATCTTCCCAAAAGGCAATGCCTTGCGCAATTCGGATAGATTCTCTTCATCCTGGACAACAATGAACTTCCAGGGCTTCAGGTTCATCGCGCTTGGAGCTGCCATCGCGGCTTTAAGCAATATTGTGATTTGCTCGGCAGTTAGCTTCTGATCGGTAAATTTCCTGATACTACGGCGTCGCAAAATCCAGTCTGTTTCAGTCATAGGCTCCTTCCTGAAGCGTACTGACGATCAGCGCACCCAGCGTAAATGGCGCTTCGAGCATCGGCATGTGTCCAACACCGGGCAGAACCACCGATTTTCCATTCCTGCATGCCGCTGCCATCTCATGGGCAGTGTCGGGCGTCATCAATTGATCTTCCTCGCCAGCAATAGCGAGCATTGGAACAGACAAATTCTTGAGAACGTCCAGCCGGTTGGGTCTGGCGGCAATTGCCCGCTGCACATTGGCGATTCCTTCGGGTAACGTTCTTGCGATTATCTCGTAACTGGTCTGTTGAAGCTTGTCTGATGTGGTTAGTTTTGGAGCCATGGCTTCTGCGACAGAGCTACTGCCAAGCCTTAATACCTGATCGGCGTCGATGAGCCGCGACTCGCGTTTTTCCGGTGCATCTGATCGGGCGTTGCTGGTAACCATAATCAGTCCGTTCAAGCGATTTGGATATTTTTCGGCGAAGGCAAGCGCGATGTAACCACCCATCGAATGCCCTGCCAGGGTGAACTGGTTCAAATCCAGGTGATTAGCCAGTTTCAACAGGTCATCGGCAAATTGTTCGAGTGTGCCCTCAGCCTGACCAATGCCGCTTTTACCGTGCCCGCGTAGATCGGGCATAATGAATTCAGCCTGATCGCCATAAAGCTCTGAAACCTCATTCCAGATGGTAGAGTTCAAGGCTAACCCGTGCAAAACCATCACCTGTCTGCCCTTACCGCGGATTTGGTAAAAGAGGTCAATATCATTCAATCGAAATAACATCATTTCTCCCTTCATAAAGCGATGAAACCAGGTCCAGCGCCTGTTCGCGCGTTTTGACGAACCCGGTTACCTGTGCTTCGCGGATTGCTTCGAGGTAATAGCCCAAATCCGGACCCGGTTTCAAGCTAAAAGCCCCGATTAAATCGTCTCCATCGACCAACCTGGTCGGGTTTACTATCGTATGCTGGTCGCGAAACCATGTGGCGATAACCTCATTCGCAAGCCGGCGAAATTCGTTGCCGGGAACCTGCAAAGCATGCAATGTGGCAATCAGTAATATGGCGCTTTCGACTCCGAAGGAACCAACCTCTCTGAAGTAACGATACAACTCCAGCGGTCCGACTTCTTCTTCCCATTTAAGTGAGAGCAGGTTTCGATAACCTGTGCAGACAAGCTCAAAGAATTTCATTTCTTTTTGACCGAGCATCAGTACATTGGTCAGCCTTTCAGCAAATTCCGGGCACTCCAAATCGATTTCAGCATGATCAAATATTTCATTTTCTTCTGTCTTTAGCGAATAGAAAGGGTGATGGGAGAAGATCATAGCAAACAGAATCAACAACTGTTTTCGTGTGCGCCCTCCCTGGAGGCTCTCTCTCAAAATTTGCTTTATATCTGCCAGATGACTGGCTGTAAGGTCAGATCTGCACTCAAAATCGAAATATTGGGAAATTTCTTTCTCTGTATCGATCTCGCTGAGCATATCTTCGAGGATATCCAACAAGGCGACATTCAGACATTCGTCTTCGCTCCTGGAAGACCAGTCTGGCAGGTAAATATCTTTATAAAATTTGTAAAGGTCGGAAAAGTCGCCTTGTTTAGCTGCATTCAAAAATTCCGCTGGTACGTCAACCTGGTAAATCCTGTTCAGCAAGTGAAACAAGATGCCAAATTCTTTCAGCAGCCGGTATGTGTCCGCCAAACCAGGCAAATAGAAGCATTTTAATAGTTCATCCCGGACCCTCTCACCCGAAATCCTACCCAGATTCAATGTGGCTACGCGCAGCTGGGTGATAATTTCTGATGAATAGGTTAATTCAAAGCCGCGGATGACCCGCACCGCCCTGATCACCCGCAGTGGGTCACTCTCCAGCGAGTTTGGATTGCTCAGGCGCAAACGCTTGTTAACCAGGTCGCCCTGACCGTCCAGCGGGTCGATGATCCCCGTCAAATCATCCAAATCGATCGCCATGGCATTGATGGTAAAGTCGCGCTGGTGTAAATCTTCTTCCAACGTTGTGCCGATAAATGATGTGAAGTCAAGAATCATTTCGTCAGGGGGATGATTATGAGGAACAGCCGGCAAACCTGCCCCGCGAAGGATAACCCGGGCGGTTTGGTGTTCATCGTCAAGCGTGTACCAAACGCCCTTAAAACGCCGTTTTACCGCCTTTGCCAGTTCTACTGATCTGTGTGCGACGACAAAATCGAGATCTTTAACAGCCCTCCCAAGGACCATGTCACGAACCGCACCACCAACCAGGTAAATTTTCTCATCGGGAAGGGTTTGCCGCACTTCCCGAAGAAAATCAACCAGGGCTTCATCCATTCGGCGGTTCATATAAGTCCAGGTCGACTGTACCAACGAAGGGCAAATTTCGGTAGTATTCATCCATGTCAAGCCCATAACCAAAGACAAAATCGTTCTTGATCTTAAAACCACAATAACGGATCGGCACGTCTACTTCGCGGCGTTCGTATTTGTCCAGCAGCGTGCAGACATAGAGCGAGTTTGGGTTGCGGGTCTGCAAAAGCTCGATCACGGACGATAATGTATGTCCGCTGTCGATGATATCTTCGAGGATCAGCACATCTTTTCCAGCAATGGTGGTATTGAGGTCGAGGGTGATGCGGACCTCACCTTCTGATTGGCGCGCCCCTGACCCATAAGATGAAACTGCCATGAATTCGATTGCCAGGGGGATCTCGATTTCACGCACGAGGTCTACGGTGAACATGACCCCGCCCCTGAGGATGCAGATGACCAACAATTGCTTGCCGGCGTAATCGCGAGTAATCTCCGCTCCCAGTTCACGGACTCTTTGGCGAATCTCTTCTTCAGACACCAAAATTTTACTTAGATATTCCCGATAATCCTGTACCATCGTCCACCTCAATTTCTGGGCACATCGTGACATCTGCGGCAGCGGGCTTCGTACATCTCAGAAGCCCCGACGATCACGATTGGGTCGTCGTAACGGGCGGGTTTGCCGTTGACCAGCCGTTGCGTGCGGGTGGCGGCTTCACCGCAGACCATGCAGATGGCAGCGAGCTTGTCAACTTTATCTGCCTTGGCAGTCATCACCGGCATGCAGCCAAAGGGCTCTCCACGAAAATCTGTGTCCAACCCGGTGACGATCACACGCAAGCCCTGATCGGCTAACTGATTTGCCACATCCACGATGGCATCATCGAAAAACTGGGCTTCGTCAATTCCGACCACAGTAACATCAGCCTGAAGATTTTCGAGGATTTCCTGGGAAGAGTTGACGGGAATTGCCTCAAAATCCAGCCCGGAATGAGACTTCACCATGCTATACGAATAGCGGGAATCGATCACAGGTTTGAAAACCTGGACATGTTGTTTTGCGATGGTAGCCCTGCGCAAACGACGAATCAACTCCTCGGTCTTGCCACAGAACATTGAACCGGTAATCACTTCTACAGAACCAAAACTTTGAGCCATAAATCCTCCAATAATTCCATTGCATAAAGTATAAGTCAAGTTGGGGCGAATGAATGGAAAATATAACAAAGAGAGCTCAACGCTGATGACCGTCAGGAGCAGAAGCTATTTCGCCGTAAAACAGAGATTCACCTGCCCTTTCGAGCCTTGATCGCGCAGGGTCTTTGTTACACAAGCCAAAGATGTACATTCTATAGACTGCGTAAGATTCCTTAAGCTGAGGAGCCTGTCAGATATAGGAAAGTGGGAATACCTTAACAAAAAAAGGCAGGTTCTTCACCTGCCTTTCAAATTTTTGTAACCTGCTAAACTTCGATTTCTTCTGCTGCTGCGGGTAGGGTGTACCCACTCTGGCGCAGTTGTTTCTTCAGATCGATCAAAGACTTTCGACCGAAACCCTCAATTTCCAACAGGGCTTTCTCACCACCTTCGAATCTTTCCAGTGCCTCACCAGCAGTGGTGATTCCGGCGCTCGCCAGGGCGTTGACTGCCTTGGTCGTGAGCTGGAATTCAGCGATCGGGCGATCAGGTGAAGTTTTGGCTTCAGATGCAGCCTTCTTTTCAGCAACAATGTCCTGACGGGACTGCAGTCTCTTGTAGAAGCGGTCAACCTGACCTTCGCGGTCGAGGATTCGTGCCTGCTGTCCGGTGTAAAAAGGATGGCAATTAGAGCAGACTTCGGTTCGAATTTCAGGACTGGTTGAACCAGTGGTCCATTCGGTACCACAGGATGCACAAGTGACCTTGGCATTTGGGTAGTATTTAGGTTGAATTTTTTCTCTCATCGTTCTTAGCCTTTCGCGGGTCCATCAGGCGTTTCATAGACATGAACACGCTTGCGACCACCAGCGATAGTTTCGTATTTCACAAAACCTTCAATTGTGGCAAACAAGGTGTAATCACGCCCCTGACCGACATTCCATCCGGGATGAATTTTGGTTCCGTGCTGGCGAACCAGGATATTGCCGCTTATTACTTTTTCGCCGCCATATTTTTTGATGCCGAGGCGCTGCCCCTTGCTATCTCGTCCGTTGCGGGATGACCCGCCACCTTTCTTGTGTGCCATTTCACTA
>ENA-UOOK01003116-UOOK01003116.1-fermentation-metagenome-genome-assembly--contig:-NODE-3116-length-19247-cov-3.052782_pt1 | contig 19247 bp, 14 predicted proteins | sample MGYA00245777_ERZ724023 | MGnify/ENA primary metagenome ERZ724023 (study PRJEB28704, sample SAMN03018312) | fermentation metagenome | biome: anthropogenic terrestrial biome; feature: soil; material...
TCAACTTCTATTAGTTATAAGACTAAAATGAGTCAACCTAAATCAGGAAAACTCAATATCATCTCCTTGGGTGCAGGTGGAAGATACTATCTTCCGTTCGGCGTATTCGGGGGTGCAGGCCTCAACTATTCAAGAGGATCAATCAATACCCTTCCATCATTGGGAGATTATGACGATTATAGTTCAAGCTCGAGCACAAATGTAGGTTTTCTCGATTTCAGAGTGGAAGCAGGATATGCTCTCTTCATCAGGGAGAATTTCGCAATAGAACCTGCCCTTTCATTCGGCATGAAAGTACTTGGCGGTAAAGTATATGAAGGACTGGTTCTCAATTATACCAGACTTTCTCTCAACCTCGGTATGAGTTACTTCTTTTAGAACTACTCCTGAGAGGTCTCAGTAAAATCGATCTTATAGTTTGAGGCATACCTGAGAATATCATCGTATGCATATTTGCCTTGTGAGTCAAACTCGTCATTTGTGCCGAATTTATCAGCAAGAATAGCAGGAACATCCACGATGTGACAATTGAGCTGTCCTGCGAGTTTCCACAAGGCATCTCTGTTAAAAAAAGCTCTCTTTATGTTCAGATTCTCACCGTAGGGAATATCTTTATCCTCTGAGGCGTAATTTGAATAATTCCATTCGGAATACTCCAGTACCATTCTTTCTGAAGAGATACCTGCCGAAACAGTGACTCCCGAATCAAAATCCCCATGACTCGAATAAATAATCGTTTCTAACTTGTCTTCCATATAAGTTTAGTTTATCTTCCTTTTGATATCACTTTATTAATTGATAAGTCATCTTCAAAAAAGATCATATCGGCATCGTATCCTTTTGCAATTGACCCTTTGGTCTTAAGAGCGAGTTCGCGAGCAGGATTAACAGTAAGAAGTCTCAAAGCATCTGTCATAGTCAGCACTTTATTGCTGATTACGTTTTTGAACTCTTCATAGTTACTATCCACCGAACCGGTACCATATGTTTCTTCTCCTGTGACAGGATCAATATGCCTGATACCACCTCTACCGTCGGAAGAAAAAGTAATTCGTTCAAGTGGGACGCCTGCTTCGAGTGCTATTGAAAGTGCATTATATGGCTCGGTAAATTTAGATCCACCAGTTGTAATGTCAAGATTTCCACCCATTTTGGCATACTCCATGCATTGTTTGAACAACGACTCCTGCCTTGCACAATGGGTTAAAGAAATATGCGGCATCAGGCGTGGAGTTTCACGGGCAATCTTCAATATCAAGTCTATGCCTGATGGCAATACTCCCATGTGAATGTGAAGGATTCCTGCCTTTCCCGAAGTCATACCTCCTCTCCATATTTGAGACAACAGCCTTTTTAATTCCTGTTCTGTCGGAAAAGAGCCTCTGTCATCACTTAGAGCTAATTTGCAGCCTATTACCTTATCAATAAAAATTATATCTCCATCAATACTGCCGGTGATTGTTTTGGGAGGAAAACTATAAGACCCTGAAAGCATATATGCAGTAAGTCGTGTATCGAGATTCTTCGTTTTGGCATATAGCGTGGTCACTTCCTTAACAACTCCATCAGTACCAAGCAGCCCTAAAACAGTTGTCGTGCCGACACCAAGCAATTCTTCTGCCGTAACTTCAGTGGCAAATGAACCGAATCCGAATTCTCCGCCACCGCCTGTTATATGAACGTGCTTGTCTATAAAACCGGGAGTGACAATGCGTCCGCAAGCATCAATCATATCATATTCAATTCCGGACAATTCGATTCTGTCGTCAACTTTTTCTATTTTTCCGTTGACAATCAATATATCTTTGATTCCCTCTTCCATTGGGGAAAAAAGACGTGCATTTTTTATTAGTGTAATCATAGAATATTAATAAAAGAAAAATGTTATTAAAATTAAAACAAGTGAAACCGTCAACATAGGTATTATATTCCGCTTGGCAAGCTCTAAAGGAGAAACCCCTGCAAGTTCTGAAATAGTTATCACCACTATCGCAATGGGTGACGCTGTCCTTGCAAATCCTGCAATGAGCTGCATTGTCATTGTCAAAGTAAATGTCGATATTCCCAGATTGGTCGAAATATCAAGCAGCAATGGGGAGATGGCTGTGAAAAACGAAACTCCGCTACCTACCACCATCACCGAAATAAACGTCATTATTCCAAACAAAATAATCGATATAAATCTTCCTGCCGATATATTGCTTATCAACATGACCATAAAGTCTGTAAATCCCATTTTGACCAATCCCTGCGAAAAAATGTCGGCACATATCATCAATGCTACCACTGACATACAGGACCTGCCAAATCCAACCCAGAAACTCCCCATCAATTTTGAGCCGTTAACTAATGATTTTTGACGTATGGCATCAACCATCCCCGCAATAAGAAATGAAATGATAATAGCAATAGAAACATTATTCAGTACACCTGTTTCTCCGGGATATATCAACAAGATTATTATGGGGAGTAGCGGAAATATTGCATAATAATATGGAGCCTTGTTTTTCCACTCTTCTATTTTTACCATATATGGACGTATCTGGTTGTCATTTTGTTGTTTGGAATCAAAATATTTATTAACAAAATAGACAGCTGTAATCAAAACCACCACTAATGGTATTATTACCTGAAGCTGCTTTGAAAAATAATCCATTATATTCATATCAAGCAGTTGCGCGGCAGTATTACTATTTACGGAAGCCATCCCTACGTCAAATATCGTACAGGCGGAAATTATGGCAAGAGAAGATGTTTTGCTCATGCCGAGTCCGAGCAATATCGGGTATATAGTGGCCATCAGAAGCAATCCCATAGCAGTTGCCGAAGGTACGGCAAAATATATCAATACTCCGATAGGTATGATTATAATTGATGAAATGTGTGAAAAATTCTTAAAAACGGACATCGGAAACATCATGAGATATATCAGAGCATCGCTTGCATGAATCCTTTTCATATACTCGATATATCCTCCAAAAAGCATTATAAGCAGCCCTGTCTCTGCAAGTCGGCTTTTAAACACATATTGGGCATATCCGAATATCGATCCGACAATTCCGGAATTATAATTAAGCCTTTCACCATTGATGTTCAACAAATATGCAAAAAATAACATAAGTATCCCCATCAGGAGAAGAGTAATAGCAGGATTGGCCTTTTTCCACAAGAGAAAAGCCGTCAGTACTATTACGTGAATAGCCAATATGCCACCTGTTAACATCATTTTTCGGCAATAATCACAACTTGCAAAGTTAATATTTGTATCTTTACTAAATGTTTCTAAAAAAATATATATCTGTTATACTTTTTATTGTGGTATTTTCGGAGAGCATTTTAGCCATGAAACATACAGTCTCTCCCGATACCGAAGTTACTGTGGTTGCTCATTTTGAATCTATCGATTCTTCTGCCACAATTATGTTCCCCATCGTTTCTTTTGAACAACATGACTACATCAGAGCTGTTTTTACATATTTTGAGACACCTTTATCTGCCGGAATCACCCTTATTTCCCACAATAAATTTGAGCATCGCGTTCTCGACAAATCTCCTTTAGTAACATGTTCAGACTCTATAACTTTCAGAATAGTACGCAGTTCTAAAAATAAAATCACGGTATTTGTTGGAGATCAGTCAGTCACATTCACCAATTCTCTTTTTGAAGAAACCTCATCTTATGAAATATATTCATCCAAAAATAACAAATTCATCACTTCAACTACTGTTTCATTTAATGGGACACCGGAAAAAAGGTTGGGAATGAAGGGATTGCTTCTGTTGACTGCCACTTTGTTGGTTTATGTTTTCTTCTTTTTATTCTACATTTCGAAGAGACACAAATCTCGGAAAAACGGTGAATTATCCGGCTCTTCCGATATAAAGACAGATATTATGAAATCGGGACAAACAACTCCGAAAAGTCATATAAGACTTTTTGGAAATTTTATGGTATCGGATAAAAGCGGTACAAATATTACCAACAAATTTTCTCCTCTGCTTCAGCAGATTCTCATTCTTCTAATTGTCAATAATCCTAAGGGAGGGATTTCGGCCACTGCTCTCACTTCTCTTTTATGGGATAATAAGGAGAGCAGCAGCGCACGCAACAACAGGGCCGTCAATATCATCAAACTTAAAAAGCTGCTTGATACTGTCGGAGATTATTCTATTTCAAGGAACGGCGATTTCTATACATTTACTGTCAGGAGCATCACTGTCGATTTTTACGACTATACTGCTATTATATCTTCAGGAGAGTTCTCTGCCACAAATATCAAAGCTCTGATCTCTATCTTGCACAACACCCCTTTTCTATTTCATTGTGATTATATCAGTTGTTCCGAAATAAAAAAAGAGATTCAAGATGAAGCAATTTCATTTTTAGAAGAATTTCTTCTCTCTTTTCAGATAAAAGACAATCCGAAGCTGGTAATTGATGCCTGCAATTCAATCTTCTCACTTGACAGTCTCAACGAAATAGCACTGACCTATATCTGTCGTGCGAATAAGGAGATAGGCAATTATGCTCTTGCTAAACAACTCTTCTCTAATTTTGCCAAGGAGTATTCATCCCTGTATAGAGAAGAGCTTCATAAGCAATTTTCAGAAATAATGATGGAATAGCTCCCCCTATTTCTTACATTCTCCAACCATCTTTATCAGGTCGTAGTAAGTGGATTTTTCCATCTTACTATTGATATCTTTGTGGGCAATCACCATGTTCAGTTTAGGAAGAACGGTAATGTATTGTCCTCCAAGGCCTGTCGCAGTATATCCCCCTTCATAAATATCGGCAGCATAATCTGTATATTCTTTGCTGAACAGCCACCACAAATATCCGTAATCAAATTGTTTACGATGGCGAGATTCGGGATTCATCTCCGAACGCGGAGTGACAACAGAAGTTATGGTTTTAACCCATTCTTCGCTTATAACCTGAGTTCCATTCCAATTTCCTTTTTTCAACATCAGATAGCCCACTCTGGCCATATCTCTTGTCGATATCCAAAAATGATATGCCGGAAATTTAGAGGCTGTCAAATCACCTGTCTTTTGCTGTTTTTCAATGAGATAATCCTGCATTCCAATAGGTTTGGCAATATCCTCCATAAATGCGGTATAGATGTTTTTGCCGGTAAGTTGTTCAAATACTCCGCCGGCACAGTTGAAATCCCAATTGTTGTAGAGGAAATAGGTTCCCGGCTCTACACTTCCTCTTGCCGGAGCATATTTTGAGTCATCACCATCATTTGAAGCAGGATGAAAGACACCGGATCTTGCTGTTATTAAATGTCTTACTTTGGCCTGTTTCTCTTTTTCAAGAAGACCTCCGTTATCGTCAATTCCAAGGTCTGCAAGGGTGGCATCCAAATTAATGGTTCCATTTTCCACATATTTTCCATACATCATCGAGAGCAGACTTTTACGGCATGATGCTATTCGAGCCGTTTCGCCAAGATCTCCCATTGCAAAAATCACTTTTCCATTGACAACCACCATTATATGTGTAGTAGTCAACTCATTTTTGATATACTCCTCAAGGGCGGCAAATTTCTCGGAGCTATAGCCCATCTCCTCCGGAGTAGCACCTTCCCATGTTTTACCCGGAAAATAGTTGGAATAGTCCTTTTGTTCTTCCTTTTCCTTTCCGGTATTTTCTCTACCGCTGCAGGCAACCATTCCGATGATGGTTACCAAAAATACAATCTGTTTAAAAATGTTCTGTATCATATTATTTTACCTTAAAATCTTTTACACAACGTACACCTGTGGCATTTCCTCTATTAAAGGTTCCTTCAGGATTGAGTTGAGTATTAGTTATTTGAATCATATATCCACTGCTCCCGCTCAAAGTATTACACCAAGAATAGTGATTTCTACCCAAATTCAACATACGTCCTTTCTTTTTTGCACGGTCTCCATTATTTGGAAACCATACTTTGCAATCTTTCAGGGTACAACCTAAATCTTTTGTAACATCCATCCCTTCAGTAGTACCATCGGCATTAAACACCATGCCCAAATCTGTATAAGTGATCTTTGCGTTCACTCCGAGAACAGCTTTACTCTCCTGAATCGAAGGAACGTGGTATCCGTAAGGACACGGATTGGCAACTTCTGCCCACTGTTCATCATTCAAGGATGGATAATTCAATGTTATGAAAGTAGTAGGAACTGATGCTCCTCCCTGATGTGTGGCAGTCTCTTCTGTGCCATCGGAATAATTCCATTCGGCAACATACGTTTTGTTTACAACGCTATGTGAAGTTGCTGCTCCACCAAGTTCAGATTCACTTTCAGTCTCTTTGCTGACCCACTGTCCGATAGTGGAGACTCCGATCATAGGATCTTTTCTTCCCCACTGATAATACAACCCGTGAGGCTGGGTAGTTCCCGGAGTAATGCCTCCGGCTCCCAGAAGTCTGTCAAGCATTACAATTGACATACTTGTGGTAGCTTCGTTATCTGTTGCAGTAGTTTCTCTTGTCAATGACATTTCTGAAAGGGAAGTTGAACTTGCCCAAATATGCCATGTCCACAATAATTGTTTTGTATCAGGACTGACGTATCCAACCACACTATTTCCTCCTACTGCCGTGACATCAATGTACAAAATGGTATCTTCTTCTATTCCGGCAGGATATTTACCCGATGCATCTTTTGCATAGAATGAATATTTACCCGGCTTACTTACAACGAAACAGTTGGCGGATTGAGTGCCGTCCTCATCAAGAGACACGGCTCCTTCTATCTCATTATTGGTGCATTCGGCAACATAAGCATTTAATGATGTGTTGTCGGTCCACACAACAATGGCATTGTTGTCTCCGCTCAGTTTAAATCTTTTTGCAGTCAAATCAAAATCGGAAGAAGACTGTGGAAGTAATACATATTCTTCGTCAACCAAAGATACTACTCCTTTTACAATTCCACTATTTTTAGATACTATATAATTTGCAAAAGTAGCTTTGGACGATGTTACTACTTTTATGGTATCTTTCTGTTTGTTAACAAAATTCAAAGTTCCGCCAATGGTTGCATTCAATTGATCATCAATAACTTCAAATCCATCAAGACCTACATACATGGATTGATAATTGCCTATTGCAAGTTTCTTTTTATCAATCATGACTGCAGAAAAAGGTGTATCCGAAGATGATTCTTTGGTTACGTAGGATAACTCCGGAAGCTTGATTATACAATAGTTGTCTCTTTTTGTAAACTCGCATCCCTCAACATTTAATAGAACTTTAGTTCCGTATGCAAAGCCGTGAGAGGCTTTTGCATCTATCAAAATACCATCTTTCGATTCATTCCCATCTTGGATGGTAAACAGATTTGATTCGATATTGTCTCCGGAGCTCATCACCATTGCAGGTATCTTGACCTTTGCTGTCATAATGCCGGTATTCATATCTTTCAATTGGGCTATCGTAAGCACTCTCAAAGCATCGGGATTAATCTCTTCCGGCTTTATATCCTGCTTGCAACTGCACACAAGAATACTTGATACACAGATGCAAATGATAGTTTTTAAAAAATCTCTTTTCATTATCAGTTTATTTAATTATTCAATTTATGATAAAATGTAATATTAGAAGAAATCCACTTCCTATTATCATCGGAAACATATTTCTTTTTGCTATTTCAATAGGTGAAACACCTACTATTCTTGCTATGGCCACATTTACTGCAGCTATAGGCGAAGTGGCCCGACCCATTCCGGCACACAGCTGCATTGGAAGAAGCATACTTATAGTTGATACTCCGAACATTCTTGATATTTCGGGAACTAAAGGTCCGAAAGAGAAGAATGCCGCATTTCCACTGCCAATCATTGTGGCAGAGAAAAATACGGTAATTGTCATCAGTACAGTTATCACAACTGCCCCAAGACCCACTGAAGATGTTCCCATTACGAGCAAATCAATAAATTTGAGGCTATTGATTCCCACGGCAAATATTTCTGCGGTGACAATCAGGGTTACTACTGATGAAAACACACTCCCCATGCCATCCCAGAAACTTCGGAGCATTTCCAGAGTCTGTTTCAAATTCTTTTTGTAAATCAGGAGTATCACTGCTGTTATCACTACACATACAATCATACCTAATGCTGTCGAAATATTAATATCAAACAATCCGACATACTTTGATAACACTATAAGCAGCACAAGCGGCATTACAGGCAAAAAAGCAAACAACAGAGGTACTTCCGGTTTGTCAACGTTACCTATTTGTTCAGCATATATCTGCTTTCCCTTTTTTATATCTTGTCTGTCGAAATATCTGTTTGTAAAATAATAGACAATCATCACCACAATCGTAACAGGTATTACAAGTGGCAACTGATACCCTATAAAATACACAACGTGGTCACTCTGAAACAATTCGGCTGCCCTCATGGTATTTGCCGAGCCAGGCCCCATATCGAAAATGGTTGCTGCCGAAATAACAGAAAGAGCTGTCAACTTGCTTACTCCCAAATTTACTAAAATAGGATATATGGTTGATACAAGCAGCAGCCCCAAACCTGATGCAGAAGGGGTTGTCAAATATAGAATCATCCCTATCGGAATGACCATGACCGAGGTAAGATATGTCTTTCCTTTCAGAAAAGATAGGGGCTTTGTGGCAATATAGACCATTGCATCTGTTGCTTTAATTCTATTCATTAAAGCAACATATCCCCCGATGGTCATTATCATGAAACCAAGTTTAACTATCGAAGTCAGAAACTTATCTTCTATTATCTTAAAAACGTCAAATATTGTTGAGCCTGTCGATTGAGACGGGCTTACCGGAGTAATACCCAATATCGCAGCTATGGCAATCATGAGGATACCGGCAAACAGCAACACCCATTGCGGATTGTAGTTTTTAAACAACAACCACGAGGTAACTGCAATAAACAAGCAGCAAAGTATAATTTCTGTTACAACCATTTTTAGTATGTAGGATAACCCGGATTTTGTTCAATCTTCACTTTAGTGTTGGAGTCGATAAATACTTTTGGTATTGCAAACAATACCGGAACATCATACTGATCTGTACCGTGGCTTACTGTAGCTGTTCCCAACATTGAGGTACCTCCGTCTATCTGACCGCATACTTCATTGTATGTACGTATTCTTCTCTTAAAATAGTTGTTTATATCCCTCTCATCTCCGTTATTTTCCTGACTGAGCCTCATCAAGGTGTGTCTTCTTTGGCCTTCGCACAGCAATTCGCGGGCGCGTTCATCAAGAATGAAATCTATTGTGACTTCTGAACTATTGATTTGAGAGACATTGGCGCGACTTCTTATTTTGTTGATCCAAAGTGCCGATTCATCGGGACGCCCTAATTTAAGCAAAGCTTCGGCATATAGAAAATATGCTTCAGAGAGCCTCATATAAGATACATTGTTGAAACTATAATCTGTATCGGCTCTTTCAAAATTCGAGTGAACATTATCCCACTTTTTAGTGGATGGCAAAGTATAATTTTTAATGGTGCCTTCAGATGTGGCAAACATAGCCTTTGTCGGATTCAAATTGATTAGAGGTTCTGAATTTTTGTTCAGCACCTCGTATGTATTGTTGTTATTATCAAGAAAATAAAGATGCTTAACCACTGAATGTTCATCATATCTGATATCATTATTCTGCTGATTGTCCCATTCGTACAACTTCCATGCACCGATAGAGACTGCAAGTCTTGTCGCCCCTTTTCCTCCATTCAGAGACCAGAACAACTTTACACTCTTTCCCTCATAATCGGGATGTGAAAGGCTTGATATTTCAGGAAGATATGAATAGTAGTTTTTATACATATTTCTTACCTCACATACTCCTGTGGTACCATAAGGAATAGACTCTTCTTCGGCATTCATGAAGGTATATAGAACCTCAAAATTGCCATCAGAATACAATGGGGTGCGGAATACGTCAATAAAGCAGTTGCCCGGATTTGAAGCATTTGCCCCAAAGCGGGAGGTCATAAGGTAATAGTCGGCCCCTTCACATAATGGCTGCAACACATCGGCGGCCTTCTGTGGATTGTTCATAGCAAGGTATGTCTCTGCCAAATAGGTTCTTGCTATAGCCTGATTAGGTTTTGTATTATTTCCATCTGTGCGCCATCCGAGATGTTCAACACAATATGTCAAGTCTTCGATCATAGCTTCTCTTACTTTCTCAACAGAGTCTCTATTCCAGTCTGTTCTGTAATTTGAACCTGTAATCTCTTCAAGAGACAAAGGGACATCTCCAAAACAATATGTCAGATGGCGATAAGCCCATGCCCTGTAAAACTTAGCCTGTGCAATAATCGAGGTCTTATTGATTTCATCCTGAGCAGCAGTGTTTCCCTCCCAATCTATGTCAGGGTTATTTTCAGCTCTATTGATAATCATATTGCTGCAATTGATCATCTCATACATATCGCCGAAAATATTTTCAAATACAGAACCATCCGTAAATTGTACTATCAGATTCGGCCAGTTCCACCATGTTGCGGTTGAAATTCTCTGATTGCCGAAATAAAGGTCGGATCCTCCGTTAAATGCAGAATTGGGACTGATTGCTGTACCGCTGCTGAATTTGCCGTGTTCATTTCTCATCAATCCTCTTTCGGCAGAAATCATGCTGTAAAAACCTGTGTAATTGACAAGCAGGTTGTTGGAATATATTTCATCAACCGGTTTCTCTATCAGAAAATCTTTGGAACAAGATGTTGAGAATATTCCGGCTGCCAATAACAATGTTATAAATAATATTTTCTTCATACTTTTATATTTTTAGGGTGTATGATTAATCTTAAAGACTCAGTTTCAAGCCAATGGTGTATTGTCTTGTCTGAGGAATATTTCTCTGTCTGCCCGATGAGCCGACAAATTCCGGATCCAAACCTACCCAATTGGTGAAGGTATATAGATTCTTCACATTGGCATAAACTTCTAATTTGCTTAAATTCAACATTTTTACCGTCTTTTCCGGCAATCTGTATGAAAGAGTTATGTCTTTGATTTTGATAAAATCCGCATTTCTGTAAAATTGAACACGTTTAGGATTGCTTGAAGCATCTTTCGTATTTGAAGGATATACATTATTAGGATATGTCTCTGTCCAGAATGCTCTATGAAATAGATTTATTCTATATCCTTCCGTATGTGAATTCAACAAGTAGTTGGGAGTTATTGAACCATAACGACCTGTAGCATATATCGACAAAGATACGTTCTTGTATCTGAATGTATTGGTAATGCTTGCATCAAACTTCGGCTCTCTTGAACCTACTACCATCTGATCATGTTCAGGGGTAATATCACCATCACCATTCAGGTCTTTATATCTGACATAGCCCGGTTTGGAATTGAGAGGAGTCATCGCATCTGTTTCTCCAATCTGGTAAATACCATCAAACACGTAATCATAGTAACAGTTTGTAGGCCAACCGATAAAGTAGCCGGAAGCAACATCATCAATAGGATTGCCTGCTTCATCATACAATCCCACATCCACCAATCTGGTTCTGTTGGCTGCAATCATGAAGTTAGTATTCCATGTGAAATCTTTTGTACTGATATTAACCGAATTGATTGCGAACTCAATACCGTAAGAATGAGTAGAACCTATATTTTCCCAGATTGAACTTGCTCCATTGATAGAAGGAATCGTCTTAGTCAGAAGCAAATCTGTAGTTCTCGAATCATATATATCCAATGTACCTGTGATTCTGTCTTTCAATAACGCATAATCGATACCGAAATTCACGGATTGGGTCTTTTCCCAACCAAGAAGAGGAGATTCGAGTTTGGTGGGATAATACCCGAATTCAGGTGTATAATTATCACTCAGGTAATTTCTTGTACTCAATTTTGGCAAAGTTGAGTATGCATCAATAGCCTCATTGCCGTTTATACCCCACGAAAGTCTTACTTTAAATTGATTGAAAAGGTCTGCAAAAGCTGTGTTCTTGATGAAAGACTCTTTTACCATATTCCATCCCAAAGCTACTGAAGGAAATTGTCCGTATTTTCTATCTTCACCAAATCCGGAATAACCGTCATTTCTTATCGTAAATGTAAATAAGTACCTTGAATCGTAGGAATAATTGGCCCTGAACATCTGTGACACGTGATTTTCGGTCACCTCGCTCGCATCTGCCGTAAGAGATGTGGCCTTATCCGGCTGCCAATAAGTAAGTACATCATTTCCAAAGCCTGTCCCTTCCATCGAATTGGTCTCTTTGGTCTCATGCTGTGCCGAATACATGGCTGTCAAGAAGATACTATGCTTTCCAAATTCTTTTGTATAGCTTAAAATATTTTCTATCAACCATTTAGACGAATACGAATTATAAATGTCGAGCAATCCGTTATTCTTGGCTCCCGTCCATGTATTTTTTCCGTAATAAGTCTTTTGACTGCGGGAGTCAAAACTCAGGTTGGTATTCAATTTATAGGTAAGTCCTTTTATAGGAAATTTTACTTCGAGGTAATTGTTTGTCAGCAACGACCTGCGTAAATCACTATCTATGTCATTCAGAGAGCAAAGAGGATTTGTAACATCTGTAGTCGCCTCCCATGTCTGAAGCCTCAAATTACCCTGAGAATCATACGCCTGTGCAAGAGGATTCATATAATATGCAGACTGAAAATCAACACTGTGACCGCTTCTGTCGATATAGTTTATCTGAGTGGTTGTACCGAATTTCACCCATTTGCCTATCTGCTGTTCAAAATTGATTCTGCCTGAATACTTGCCAAATTCATCACCAATAGCTATACCGCTATTATCTGTAGCATTGAGAGATACAAAATAATTATTTGTTTCGGTCTTTCCACTGATAGAAAGGGTATGATTATGATTAAATCCTGTTCTTAAGGCCAACCCTACCCAATCCGTATAATTTTTGCTTAAGAAAGAATTTCTTTCGGTAATAGTAAAGTCCCCGACAGCTTCATTCTTATAATAATAGAAAGTATCTCCATCCATCATTTCAGGAAGACTATAGGCATCAAGAACCGTCATATAACCATGATAGTTGATTTTAACCTTATCGGAATTACCTTTTTTTGTTGTAATGATAATTACACCATTGGCACCCCTTGAACCATAGATTGCAGCTGAGGAAGCATCCTTCAACACTTCAATTGACTCAATATCATCAGGGTTCAATTCGGACCAGCTGAAATAATAAGGTGAACCGTCAAGGATAATCAGAGGAGAATTACTTGCATTAATCGAATTGCTGCCCCTTATGACCGTAGAGTTGTTACTTCCTTCGGCATTTGAGCCATATAATTCGACTTTTAAGCCCGGAACAGATCCCTGAAGTACACTAATAAGGTTTGGAGCAGGTCTCTCTTCGAGTGCATCTTTGTTAAAGGAGGCAACCGCCCCCGTCACATCACTTTTCTTCTGAACGCCATAGCCCACAACCACAACTTCTTCAAGAAAGGTTGTATCTTCACTTAAGGTAACAGACAATGGTGCAAAATCATTAATAACCGATTCGTATGTCTTGTAACCTATAAAGGTAAAAACAAGCACATCTCCTTTCTTTGCAGGAAGTGTAAACTGACCATTAATATCAGTTTCGACTCCCACGTTTGTCCCTTTGACTACTACTGCCACACCAATCATCGGTTCCTTGTTATTGGCACCATCCAATACAGTGCCCGTAACAGTTTGAGCGAAAGCCGACATAGTGCACAATATCAAAAGAGACATTAATGTTACTATCCGTTTTTTCATTTAATTGATTTATTAAGTTATGATTAATATTTTCAATAAAGATAATCGGCATCGATTATTGAAAACATTAATAAAACTGTTAACGGATTATTAACAACATTAATTTTTGGAAAAATTAATTACAGCATTGCAGATATTGAGAGATTGAACCAGTTGTTGTGGGCACTGTTGAACAGGTCGTTTTTAAGGAGATTGACAAGGCCGCGATTGTAGCCGGCAGATATGCGGAAGTGCCCTAATTGATATGATGCATTGAAACGAAGAGTTATATCATATTGCTTATAATCAAGTGTATGGTCACTCAAGTCTGTCAACAGATAATTTCCTGCAAGTCCGGCTCCGAGTTGCAATCCTTTATAAATTTTGATGCCCGCATCTATCGGAATCCCGATATAATTCAATGTCAACGCCGCTCCATCCGATACTCCTCCGATGGAGTTGTACAACAATCCTGTAGTAAAAGATGATGTATAGGAAACAAGCCGTGCAAATATCATTGCACTATATCCGACTTTATATTTATTGTATGATGAAGATGAAATATTGGACATATTGGCTCCAATTTCTCCCCCGAAATGCCATTTAGCCTTTACTTTGTCGTTTACAGTCGAATAGGCAGCCTTGTAGTCTTCCGATGTCATCGTATCGAAATCTGTCTGTGTGACTGCATCTCTCAAAACTGCAATATCTTGCGGAAGTCCTCTTTTCAAAAACTCCGCAAACGGCCCCGGCGTTTCATTGGCTCCTTTCTGGGCAACTAACACATTCTGATCTTTATCCAGCAATATATAGTACGGTACAGCATTTTCGTCACAATAATACCTCTGAAGTGAAGATCCGAACGGAGTATCAATATCAAGCATTATCAAATTGTATTTTTTAAGGAGGGATGACACTTCTTCATTTTTAAAAATAATATTGCGCATATAATGGCATGGAGCACACCACGAAGCGGTAAACATCAGCAATATGGGATTGTCTCCATTTTCGATAAGCTCTTTTGGAATACGCTTGTCATCTGGGTCCCTCAAAGACTCTTGTGCATTATTTTGAGCATAAATGTTGAGCGATGAAATCAAAGTGAGCAGAGAGATCAGTACTATTTTCATTGAATTAGTGTTTTGATATATTGATTTTTTTGTATTACTTTGTAAAATTCATGGTGTTACACACATTAAAACATATAGATTATGGCAAAATTTGAAATTTCTACACGAAAAAACGGAGAATTCCAGTTCAATCTTAAGGCATCAAATGGTGAAATCATCCTATCAAGCGAAGGGTACAAAACCAAAGACGCTTGTATCAAAGGAATTGAATCTGTAAAGAAAAACAGTGCCGTTGAAGCACGTTTTGAAAAAGCTGTCGCTAAAAACGGCAAACCTTATTTCAATTTGAAAGCGACCAATGGTCAGGTTATCGGAGCAAGTCAAATGTATGCTTCAGAGACCACAAGAGACAACGGTATTGCATCTGTCATTAAAAATGCACCTGGCGCAGACGTTGTAGAACTTTAATTGATTCAGAAAAAAGGCCGGATGAAATCATTTTTCATCCGGCTTTTTTATTATTTCACCGGCTCAAAATCCTCTTTACCTACCCCGCAGAGAGGGCAGACCCAATCTGCAGGTATATCTTCAAAACGTGTCCCCGGAGCAACTCCTCCATCAGGATTACCGACTGCGGGATCATATATATACCCGCAAACTTTACATTCGTACTTCATCTTAGTATAAATAAGTGTTTATACCCAATCGTTGCTACAAGATGTATGCCATCCGAGGTTACTTCGCGATGAGCCTTTTACCCCGGTAAGATGATCCATTCAGCTGTTTGGCAATTTGTTGTGACACATTGGAGCTGACTTCGAGGCGTGTATATTCTTTGTAAAGTTCGATTCGGCCGATTCCTTTTTTTCCAACTCCGCAAGCTGTCATCAAGCGTATTATCTGACGTGGTGTAATGCCCTTTCTCGTTCCGATATTGAGTTCCATCCATGTAAATCCCTTTTCCGCAGGAGCTGCCTCTCCCCCTTTAGAAGACTTTCCCGAGCGTGAAGAAGTACCGGGTTCAGGCACATTCAAATCGGGAGCATGTTTGTAGTACTCCAAAAATCGGTTAAACTCGATGGAAAGTACCCTTTGAATTATCTCCTCCTTGCTCAAATATGCCCATTTGCTCTCAACAACACTCATGTATTCATTTATTTCATCTTTTACTTCGGTATTTTCTATCTGGTCTATCAGATTGAACAACTGCTTTGAACAAACTTCTTTACCGGTAGGAACTTTGGCTTGTGCAAAAGTTTTTCCGATAATTTTCTCTATCTGTCTGATTTTGGAGTGCTCCTTGGTATTGATAATTGCTATTGAGACTCCGGTCTTGTCCGCACGCCCTGTACGACCGCTTCTGTGGGTGTATTGTTCGGGTTCGTCAGGCAGATTATAGTTGATGACATGTGTCAGATCATTGACATCTATTCCTCTGGCAGCCACATCAGTGGCAACGAGCAGCGAGAGTGTTTTGTTCCTGAAGCGGGACATGACCCAATCTCTCTGGGTCTGAGACAACTCGCCGTGAAGCGCCTCTGCATTATATCCATCTCTTATCAGTGAGTCTGCAATCTCCTGTGTCTCTTGTCTTGTCCTGCAAAATACTATTCCGTAAATATGGGGATTATAGTCAACTATGCGTTTGAGGGCAAGGTATCTGTCTCTGGCCTGAACCATATAATAGTAATGTTTTACATTGTCCGCCCCCTGATTTCTTTTTCCGACAGTCACGACTTCGGGTTTGTACATATATTTTTTGGCTATGCCCTCAACTTCTGTAGGCAATGCGGCTGAAAACAACAGAGTTCTGCGATTTGCAGGGCAAAAGCTCAAAATCGTGTCAAGCTCCTCCTTAAATCCCATATTGAGCATCTCATCGGCTTCATCAAGCACCAGGCGGCGGACATGGGAAAGATCGGCCACTTTCCTGTCAAGCAGGTCAACCATTCTTCCAGGAGTTGCCACAATTACATTTGCCCCCTTACGCAAGCTCCTTATTTGCAATTCGATACTGCTGCCTCCATATACCGACACCAACTGAAATCCCTTGGAAAATCGAGCATATTTGTTCAAATCATCGGATATCTGACGGCACAATTCCCTTGTAGGACAAAGTATAAGTGCCTGTGTATGAGCAGTATCAAGGTCCATGTCCTGTATCAGCGGAAGCCCGAATGCGGCAGTCTTACCTGTACCTGTCTGGGCCAGGCACACTATATCCGTTTCTGTTTCCAATTGTCTGGGAATTACTATTTCCTGTACTTGGGTGGGTTTTGTAAATCCCAGTTCGGTAACGGCCTGAATCAATTCTCTGTTCAGTCCGAGTTCTTGAAAATTATCAATCATAGTTTAATTTTTCTTGTTAAAAATAACAATACACACTGCAACAAATATAGCAAAAGCTCCGAATATCTGCAATGTTCTAAATTGTTCCCCGAATACGACTATTCCAATCGTCACGGCGGTCAGAGGTTCCATACATCCAAGAATGGCTGCAGTTGTAGATCCTATTATCTTAATGGCGTAAATAACCGTCATATCGGATATAAGTGTCGGGAAAAGAGCGAGCAACAACATTCTTATCCAACTCACCGTATCGGGAATCCTGTCAATATGGCCCCCATCCTGAATGAGAATGTTTATAAAAAACAGTATGGCGGTACAGAAAAGGACATAAAAAGTCATTTTCATACCATCCATCTTGCTTACAAACGATTTGTTTACCCCCACTAAAAAAGTGGAATATGTAAAGATGGTTATAAATACGGCAATCAATCCTCTCAATTTGATTTCACCTGACGCCCCGCTTCCACACAACAAATATACTCCGCATACCGCCAACAAAGCCGCGATTATTATTTTCCATGAGATTTTCTCTTTGAAAAATACTATCATCATAACAGCTACGGCTATCGGGTACAAAAAGTGAATGGTGGTTGCCACAGAACTCGGCATATAGTCATACGAATAAGTCAGTGCCATTGACGTCATTCCATAGACTATTGCGAGAAGAAACATCATCCCCAACTCTTTCAAACTTATTTTCAGACTTCTTCCGGTACATATCATGAATAAACCGAGAAAAACTGAAGAAAATAGAAATCTGTAAAAACAAAGAGAATTAAGACATACTCCCGAAGCCATCACGGGAATTGAGAAAAATGGAATAAGTCCGAAAGTGGCGGAAGAAATTGTTGCCAATGTCACGCCCCATCCCCTTCCTGTTTTATTAATTTGTTGTACTTTATTCATTTATGAAATTTTCGGCGTGCAAAGGTAAACTTTTTTTATAGTTGACTTTATATTTTTTGTATATCTTTGTGATTTATGGAGTAATAAATATATGTTGTATAGAAGTAAAGCACCTTTCAGACTTGGAATTGCGGGAGGAGGTACTGATGTTTCTCCCTATTCCGATATATATGGCGGAGCTATCCTGAATGTCACTATCGACCGTTTTGCACACGCTACTATCAGACCGACCGATGACGGTACTATCAGATTTATCCATATCAACGACAACATCGTAAAGGAATTCAAAAGCGAACCTGTCATTGAATTATACGAGCCGCTTATGCTTCAATGCGGCATATATAACTCTATTGTAAGGGAATACAACAACGGGCAGCCACTCTCTTTTGAACTGACCACCCAGCTGGATGTCCCTTCGGGTTCGGGACTCGGCACATCTTCCACATTGGTTGTGGCCATTTTGGGGGCTTACGTGGAGTGGTTGAATCTCCCCTTGGGAAAATATGATATTGCACAATATGCCTATCAGATTGAAAGAGTTGAACTTAACATGGCCGGGGGGAAACAGGATCAGTATGCCGCAACTTTCGGAGGAGTCAATTTTATGGAGTTTAAGGATGGGAACAGGGTTATCGTCAATCCTCTGACACTTACGGAGGCCGTGCTTCAGGAGTGGGCCATGAACACTATTTTGCTCTATACCAATAAGAAACACAACTCTTCCAAGATTATTGAGGAGCAGATGTCCAACGTAAAGAACAACAATACCGATTCGCTCGAAGCGATGCACAAGGTAAAGGCAGAGGCGTTCCGCATCAAAAAATGTCTTCTTCAGGACAATTTGTACGAGCTCGGCACTGCTCTCAATACAAGTTGGATCAACAAGAAGAAGATGGCGAACAACATTTCCAACGAATATATCGACAAAATCTATAATACCGCTATTGCCAACGGAGCTCTCGGAGGAAAAATATCCGGCGCCGGAGGCGGTGGTTTTATGTTTTTCTATTGTCCGGGAAATACATGCTACAGTGTAGAGACGGCATTAAAAGAGCTGAATATCGGAGAAATTTTTGATTTTGAATTTTGCAAGGAGGGATTAATTACATGGACTGTCAATCAATAATCATCAGCCGTCTGGAGCAACATTCAGACATTATAGCGCTGATTCGCTCGGATGTAAATCTGCTTGAAACCA
>ENA-UOOK01003117-UOOK01003117.1-fermentation-metagenome-genome-assembly--contig:-NODE-3117-length-19244-cov-8.684194_pt1 | contig 19244 bp, 21 predicted proteins | sample MGYA00245777_ERZ724023 | MGnify/ENA primary metagenome ERZ724023 (study PRJEB28704, sample SAMN03018312) | fermentation metagenome | biome: anthropogenic terrestrial biome; feature: soil; material...
GAAATAATCTTTTAATATTAGAATATATTTATGGCGGTATAAGCGTAACCTGCTGTGACAATATATGCTATGTCTTACCTGTAGCAACAACTGCAACAACTGCAGCAGCAGAATAAATAAGTTAATTCCGGCAGAAATATCTTCCGGAATTTTATTTTCCATAAAAGTAACCTTAAGATGTGTAAGTGGAGAAAAAAAATAGGATAAACGCTAAAGGGCTGTTCTAAGATTTTTATACTGTTAACAGCAGTCATACTTTTACGATAAGCTAAAGGCGAAATTGCATTTAAAACTTTTCTTTTATCATCATAGCAATTTGAATTGATAACTTTATTGGCAGTGCAGGCTTTTTCATTTGATTTAGATCTCCGGTAATATATAAATCCTTATTTGGATAATAGAAAGCAAATGAACCTGTGGAGCTGGAATGACCCTTTAGCTCACCTTTTGCTTTGAAGAAAGTAGTCAAACCGCCTAATGGAATTCGCATATACCCGCTGCCATAACAAATCGGCCACATTGCAGCCTGCAGCTTATTAAACAATGACAACTCATTAAGAATAGAAATATCAAATAATCCCCCGCCGAAAAATGCTTTAAGAAAAATCATCATCTCACGTGCGGTTGTTATACACCCGCCGCTTCCTTTGCTGCTTATGACAAACTTAGGGCGATATATAGCTTCATCCCCGTTATATATAACAGGCACAAAGTCATTTTCACTTTCCGGAAGATATGTGTTCTTTAACCCTAATGCCTCAAATATATAATGGCTGTATGCATTACTTAATGACTGGTTAGTAATTTTTTCTATTATTTCTCCAAGAATATCAAAATTAATATCTGCATAATATGCTCTCTTTGTTGTGCGGGGTGCAAAGTGTGGACTTAATTTTTGGGTTGCTCCAATTGACTCAAGTAAAGTATAAGAGCAATCCTCATTAATAAGACGATTTTTATAACTGTTGCTTCCTTCCTCATATATATCAGGCAATCCGCTGATTTGATACAGCAAATCAGATAATGTCAATTTAAATGAATATTCCTTACCTTTATAGACATGCAGCCCTTCCATAACAGAATTATCAAAGTATTTCATGATTTTATCGTCAAGGGACAGCCTGCCTTGTTCCTTTAATATTAAAATACAGGTAGTTGTAAGCATTTTTGTAATACTGGCCATTAGCAATGGAGAATCTATACCTTTTCCGCCATATCCTTTACTGAATGAAAATTCTCCATTAGTGTTTTCTACAAATACTACTGCTTCATGAATTTGATTAGAAGCAATCATTTTATTAATACTTCTTTCAAGTCTTTGCGATAAATTTGTATTCATTGTTCTCCTTTCACTATTCATTATTCCCCTTAATCAACAATTCCCTCCTTAGTTTAGCTGACATTATTATGTCATCAGCAGTACAGGACAAAGTTTTCATCACATCTTCTTGTTTGCGTCACAGGCTTTAACCTGCTTTGGCAAATATGAATTATAGACTAATTAACATATTTTGTCAATATATGATTTCCCCGTTTTTTCCCGAAAAGATCGATAATTGAAAATGAAACCTGCAACCATTAAGATTTCAACATCAAGAATAAGTTTGCATGTTCTCTTTCTTGTCATTCGTGCGGCAGATTTAAAAGAGCAAGTCAGCAATCCGCTTTACATTGGCTTTTACAGCTTCCATATCTATCGTCTTATACTCGCCGTCCTCATACAGTATCCTTCCGTCCACAATTACTGTATGCACATCCGAACCCTTTCCGCAATAAACAACAGCCGATACCGGATCGTTAAGCGGATAGTAATGAGGCTTTTCCAAATCAATCAGCGTCATGTCCGCTTTCATGCCAGGCTTAAGCTGTCCGACCTCTTTAAGTCCCAATGCCCTTGCTCCGTTTACCGTTGCCATCTTCAGTGCATCACATGCTTTGATACCTACGCTGCCCTCAAATACGCCCTTGGATAAAACCGCCGCTAAATAGATTTCCCTCATCATATCCAGAGCATTATTACTGGATGGACCATCGGTGCCGAGTCCAACGTTGATTCCGTTTCCTATAACCTTTGCTGCTCTCATAACACCGCTTCCTAACTTAAGATTACTTGCAGGATTGTGAATAATCGAAACCTGATGCTGTTTCAATATTGAAATATCTTCATCCGACAAATGGACTCCATGAGCTGCTATGGCGGGCAAATCAAAGACTCCCAAATCAGCTGAATGGCGCGTTGGTGATTTACCGTAGGCACTGATGCAATTCTTGTTTTCATTTGCTGTCTCGGACAAATGGATGTGAATTCCTGCACCTAACTTTCCGGCTAACTCTGCAGTCTCCGCAAGATACCTGGGTGTACAGGTATAAACGGCATGAGGACCGAAACGAACTCTGATACGTCCATTGGCGGCATTATGATATTGATTGAACAACTCGATAGATTCTAAAACTCTTCTGTCAGTTTTTATGTCGAAGTCATCGTCAAAGCATTGAAGCCCTCTGGCTAAATCTGCTCGTATACCTGTAGATTCAACTACTCCGGCTAAAGTATCTTCAAACATGTACATATCAGCAAAACAGGTGGTACCTGTGCAAAGCATCTCAGCAATCCCCATTTGTGATACCCAGTAAATATCATCAGCCGTCAGCTTATCCTCCATTGGAAACAGTTTTTTAAAAAGCCACTCTTCTAATGGCAAATCATTTGCAAAATTCCTGAAGGGCACCATCCCCACATGGGTATGAGCATTGATAAAACCCGGGAGTGCAAGCATGTTGTCTCCATCAATAATCCTGTCAAATTGTCCGTCAGACTGATTATCTAAACTATTGATGAATTGTCCGGCTTCCATAACTTCCAATATTCTGTCATTCTCTATAACAATATTTCCGCAATCAATAAATGGTCTTTCATCATCCATGGTGATAATTTTGACGTTTTTAATCAGTATTTTCAAATTTTACCCTCCTGTTCCATCCTTCTACCTTAAAATCCGGTTACATAATCTTCCTGCTCGGTTGTCAGTTCATCTGTTTTAAGACCCATAGATGCTAATTTTACCCTTGCTACCGACTCATCTATAGACTTTGGCACGTCATAGACATCCGGCATTAACTCCTTGCCGTGTTTTACCAGATGTTCAAGACAAAGGGCCTGAATGGCAAAGCTCATATCCATTATTTCTGCAGGATGACCATTGCCCGCTGCCAAGTTTACGAGTCTGCCGTCACCCAATAAATTCAATATCCTTCCATCCTCCATCTTATAACCGGTAATGTTTTTCTTCCGTGGGAAGACTTCCGATGCCAAGCTCTTCAGGTCGTTTTTATCCACCTCCACATCAAAATGTCCCGCGTTTGCCAAAAGCACTCCATCCTTCATAGTTTCAAAATGGCGGCGTGTTATAACCTTATTGCAGCCGGTGGTGGAGATAAAGATATCTCCTAACGGTGCTGCTTCATCCATTGTCTTCACTTCGTAGCCTTCCATTGCTGCTTCAAGCGCTCTGATGGGATTAACTTCCGTAACAGTGACCCGTGCTCCCATTCCCTTTGCCCTTAGTGCAACTCCCCTGCCGCACCATCCAAATCCTGCAATCACCACATTCTTTGACGCTACAATATTGTTTGTTGTATTCATTATAGCATCCCAAACCGACTGACCGGTGCCATAACGGTTATCAAACAAATATTTACACTCTGCGTCATTGACAGATATCATAGGATACTTCAGCTTTCCGGCAGCAGAGCGCGCTTTTAAACGGTGTATACCTGTTGTAGTTTCTTCGCATCCGCCTATCAGCGAATTTCCAAGCTCAGCACACTCACCGTGCAAGAGTTCAATTAAGTCTCCTCCGTCATCAATAATAAGATGAGGGTTAATTGAAAGAGCAGACTTAAGGTGACCAACATACTCCTCCGGCGTTGCATCATACCGAGCATGCACTTCAAAACCCATAGCCCTTAAAGAGTCTGCAACATCATCCTGAGTTGATAACGGATTACACCCTGTAACGCTGACCTCCGCACCCCCGCTTCGCAGTACAGTAGCTAAATATGCGGTCTTTGCCTCTAAATGTATTGACATTGTTATTCTAAGACCTTTGAACGGCTTTTCCTCAATAAATCTATCCCTTACCGATGTCAGCGCAGGCATGTATGAACGTACCCACTCTAGTTTTTTATCACCGGTTTGCGATGAGCTGTGTATTTTGTTATTATTCATAATTTTTCTCCAATCTGATAATTTCCATATTCACCATGGTCCGAAAACCAATTTTTCATTTTTTCATAACATTATTATACAGAAGATTTCGGCATAAAACAACCAAAAAAGAGAATGCTTCATATTTAGCATCCTAATAAAAGTTTATTCATCTGTGTCTGGCACCAAATATTTGGCGCGCCCTTAGAAAATTATTTGATGTAGAAACAAGAAATCCAATGGATTTAATTAGAATGGTAGGATTAGACGGTAAAGAAAAGATTAAAGCCGGTAATTATTCAAAAGGTATGAAACACAGACTTACCTTTGCAAGATCAATGATTAATAATCCGGAGATATGGTTTTTAGATGAGCCTACTACCGGGTTGGATCCAGCCATAGCTTCTAACATTAAAGATATAATAAAAGAAGAAAACAAAAAAGGGGTTACAATATTTTTAACAACCCACAATATGTATATAGCGGATGAGTTATGCAATAGGGTGGCATTTATTGTCGATGGCAAAATCAGGCTCATAGATTCTCCAAAAGAATTAAAACTTAAGTACGGAGAAAAACTTGTAGAAGTAGAGTCTCTGAGGGATGGAGAACTTATTAGAGATAGTTTTTCTACTGTAGTTGAAGATGAGAAAAATAAACTAATTCAAGTAATAAAAGAAAATGACCTTCGAACTATGCATACGAAGGAAGCCACCTTGGAAGAAATATTCATAAAGGTAACCGGAAGGGGACTGGTTTAAATGAAATTATGGTATAGTTTTACAAAAGAACTTATCCTTTCTTCAAAAAGCTGGTACTTTTATATAGAGTTAGGAATGGCTGTAATTCTCTTAGCCATCCTTCTATTTGTAGTGCCTGAAAATTTCGAAGGAAAAAGTGAAGAGTATATTTATCTTGAACTTCCCCAAGTAGTTAAGGACAAGTATAGAGATAATTTAATAGATGAAGATTTAGATGAATCTGCTGAGTTTATTAAAGTAGAAGCTGATAAAAAAACCTTTAAAGCTGAATTTTACGAGACTGAGGAATCAAAAATATATCTTCTGGAAAGCATTGAAGCACTAAATGCATTTTCCAATGTTGAAAGAGTACCTGCAGTTCATGTTAGAGTAAATGAAAACAATCAGATTATACATACATATTACCTGCAGGGATATGAAACTCAAAAACTTAAAAATTTGCTACTTGTATTTCACAATAGAAAAGCTAGTTATGATGTTGTAGAGGATTATTCGGACAATATAGAAGTTAAGTCCTTATATCAGGATGTAGAGCCATTAAGCGATAGAGAAAATATTATACCGGTCTTTTTAACTTTTAATGGAAGCCTTATGAGTCTATTTATTATAGCTTCTTACATCTTTTTAGATAAAAATGAAGGGATAATAAAAGCATATGCTGTAACAGCCTCTTCGGTCTGGCACTACCTTTTAAGTAAGATAGGAGTTATAATCGTTACATCAATTGCTACTACTTTAATTGTAACAATCCCTCTAATGGGACTTCAACCAAATTATCCGGCTATAATGCTGTTTATAATCACATCCGGTTTTTTTGCAGCTTCTTTAGGACTTTTTATTACCAGTTTCTATAAGGATATAGTTGAAGCTTTTGGTGTTTTATACATAGTTATAGTTATAATGATTATGCCTAATATATCCTATTTTACACCAAGTTGGGATCCGGAATGGGTTAAAATTATACCAAGTTATATTATGCTTCAAAGTTTCAAGGAAATAATATCTGTAAACGGAAATATTTTATATGTTGTGGTAGCTTCACTTGGTTTTGCTGTACTGGGGTTGGATATTTTTATCCTTGCAAATCATAGATTCAAAAAGACTTTGACCTTATAAAGGGGTGTTGTAAAATGATTAGTAAAATATTATTAATATTTAAAAGAGATTTAAAAGTAAGTATAAGAAATTTTATAACACTGTATATAATAGTAGTGCCGGTTATTTTTGCTATCATAATTAATGTTTTTTCACCGGGTATAAACGATACAACAGTTGAAATAGCAGTAATTGAAGGAGAAAACCAGAATCAGGAGGAATATTTTAAACAATTTGCTAATGTTGAAACACTTGACAGTAAAGAAGAAGTAGAAAAAAGAATAAATAAGAGAGACAATATCATAGGAGTACTTCCTGATGGAAACAATGAATACTTTATACTAAAACAGGGAAATGAACCTGACTATGTAGTAGATTACGTAAAAAATTTAGCTGCTTTTTATCACTACGATATAAACATAGAAGACTCACAAGCTGAAATAATTGATTACGGAAGAGATATTCCACCATTAAAAAAACTAATGGTAAATGTAGCTTTGATTTTTACATCTGTACTGGGTGGTATGATAATTGCTCTAAATATTGTTGAAGAAAAAACAGATAATACAATCAGTGCCATGCATCTATCTCCCGTATCAAGGTTAGGGTTTATAGCAGGAAAAAGTTTAATTGGTGTCTTTATACCTGTTGTAGGTTCAGTTTTAATGCTTATAATTACAGGTTTTAGAGATATAAATTTTTTGCATGCATTTATAATGGTATCAACTTCATGCATAATCAGCATACTTATAGGTTTTATTGAAGGTATCAATAACGACGATGTCATGACTGCAGCAGGAAACATGAAGATGCTTTTCCTTCCTTTATTTGGAAGTATAGCGGGATTAGAACTATTGGGAGATAAATGGCAACCCTTATTTTACTGGGTACCATTTTACTGGACATATAAAGGAAACAATTTGGTTTTATCAAATAGCGGTTCCTGGATAGATATTATAAAGTATTCTGGAATAGTATTGGGAATTAGTTTAATTCTATTTATTGTTTTAATACCAAGAATAAGAAAAGGATTAGAATAAGGAGGTTAACTTTTTCTTATTCTTAGGCAGTCTTACTGTTCGTACCCATAAGAAAATTCATACTGACTATTTTTTGAACAGAAGTACTCTTAGGATAATCAGTAAGGGCTTTTAAACAGAGCATTTCTAATACCCTATATATTCTTTCAACAACCTGCTGTTTTCCGGAATGTTTGGGAGAAGTACCGCCATGTCCCTGATTGTGGTTTCTATAAATTCACCATCTGCAGGTATGCGGTATGATTCTATATTTGAAATATCCATGAGAATTACATTTGTCACCATGGTAAAAATTTGGGAGGGTGTAAGATTAGTTGTTATAAAAGGTAGAACATCATTTGCCAATTCCAACAGGGTTTTTATTCCTGAATCTTTAAGTTTGTCAAATGCTGCTGTAAGAACATTTCTTTGTCGTTCTGTCCGCTCATAATCAGCATTTCCAATATATCTAATCCTTGAATATGCCAAAGCCGTTTCCCCTGTCAGATTGTTTGCACCTTCAGTAAAACTTAAACCACTGCTATTGCTCAAGTAATATGCTTCAGCTTTATTTAACTCTATATCTACTCCCCCAATTATATCTATGGCACTTATAAATCCTAAAAAATCTACTTCTACACATCCTTCTATTTCTATTGAAAAGTTTTCTTCAACAGTTTTTTTAAGAAGGTCCATGCCCCCTAATGTATAAGCCGCATTAATTCGATTATCCACCTGTCCCGGTATGGGTACATACAAATCCCTCATAAGAGAAGTCAATTTTATGGTCTTGCCCTTTTTATTGATTGTTGCAATAATTATTGAATCTGAGCGTGTACCTTCTTCGGAGGTCATATCTGTACCGATTAAAAGAATATTAATTATGTTTTTATTGGCAAATGGATCATCTTCATCTTTTTCCTTATCATTTCCAATAGGTATAATATTGTTATTATCAGTATTAAAGTCTTTAATAGGTTGGGTTTCCAGGTAATTGATTTTATTTAAAAATGAATTTAGATAAAAACCGGTTATAGATATTAGCGTTATTATTACAAATAAAACAGCAACCAATATTTTTGAATTAAATGAAATATTCCTTAAATTTTGCATTATTCTACACACCTATTTCTGCATTATAGTAAGCTAAAGGTCTTAACTTTGAAAAAACACATCAGTTTATTATACTGTATGTTTTTGTATTAGTTTTTATTATATAACAAATTATATAAATGGGCAATATTGAAACTAAACTACTTTACATACTCCATAACACCATCTTTTTTGTCACCACCATTTTTTGTTTTCCCTTTAAAAATACAATTATTCTGAGTGAAATTCAAATATAATGTTAATATATGTATAAGAGGCTACTTAAAGGAGAGCATAATGATAGATGCAAGATTAGTCAACCTTTTAAAATATAATCCTTCCAAGGGATTAGAAATAGCTGTGCAGCAATATTCAGGATTGGTAAAAACAATTGTTGTGAGGATTATAGGATATGATAAACAACAAGATGTTGAAGAAACTGTTTCCGATGTATTTGTTGAGCTTTGGAAATCAATAAATAATTTTGATCCTGAAAAAGGTAAGCTTAAAAACTATATTATATCAATCGCACGATTTGTAAGTTTAAATGCTTATAATCGCAAGATATTGAAGCATGAGCTGATTCCTTTGGAAGAGGATGAGCTTGAATTTGACATGGACTTAGATAATGAAATAAGCAAATCCATTAATAAAGAAATTATCAAAGATACCATTAACAATCTCCCCTATCCCGATAAGGATATATTCATCAGGAGATACTACCTATTTGAGTCAGTTAAGGAAATAGCACAGTATCTTGACTTAACTCCAAAATCAGTAGAAAACAAGCTTTACAGAGGCAAAGATAAACTAAAAGCAGCACTGATTAATAAAGGTATAATTATATAAGGAAAGGATGTCTACAATGAAAAAGATTCATGAACTATTGGATGATATTAATATAGAAAATGAAGAGCTAAAAATAGTTGAAAGCAATATTTCAAAAGAAGAAAATAACAAAATTTTAGAAATGACATTAAACAAAGCAGGCATAAAAAGAAAAGGTATCGGCAGAAAATTTATATTGCCTTTAGCTGCAGCAACGACTTTAGTTTTATCCTTCGCAATCGTTTTTGCTCAAGGCGGATTATCCAATATATATTATAAACTGTTTGGAGATAATATTAAGTATGTAACGGAAATGGGAACTGTAATAGATGAAAGCTACTCATCAAACGGTATTACTCTCAATGTTGCAAGTATGTTAGGCGACGAAAATGCTTTTTATATTATATTTGAACTTATTAAAGAAAATAGAGAAAGCTTTAAGGATTCAGATTATATAGAATTTGACAGATTACATTTGGATTTCAAAGACTCCGGCGGCTATACCTGGTACCAAATAGAAGATGATGATAAAAACGACAATAAAGCTACATTTATATTAGCGGGTAATACCAAAAAGAAAGTATCCGGCAACAAATTAACTTTAAGAGCTGCTGATTTTATAGAATACAGCATAAAAGAGCCTGCAAACAAATTCGAGCCATATAGTTTCTTAATGAAAAATCAAGATTTTGTAAAACAAAGCCTCGTAGAGAATTTACAGAAATCAACAATTAACATCCAAAACAGCGATGAATACTATCCTGAAGATAAGGAAAAAATTGAAGAAATGTATCGATTAACGCCGAATTATGTATTACCTTGGAAATATGCAAATATTCCCATGGACGATGACATTGATGATATTTTTATTGGCAATATAGGTTTTGCCGAAAACAAACTATGTATCAGAATCGCTTCATCTGATTTAGAAAATCATGATTTAGGTGATATATACTTTGTAAATAACAATAACTCCGAAGATATATTATATGATGAGTTTATGTTTTCAGAAGAAAAAAGAATATAGAATATTACTACTATATTTATAATATAAAAGATATGGAAGAATTAAAAAACTACACTCTTAATTATAATATTGTCAGTAAATTAAAAACTACAACCGGAGAATGGAATGTAACTTTTTCTGCCATCAACAGCATATTAGTAAAATAAAAGTTGCATACGCAACAAAAGAAAAATTTGGTGGATCAAAACAAATAAAAAGCCGCTTTAGAGGCAACCCTGTCTTTATAGGTGGAGTTGCCTTTTGCTTTGCATAAAATGCAAGGAACAATACCTAATAAATCACAAATTATGCACAGTGACCTGATTAGAAATTTTATTTTCCTTATAAATTTACACCTTCAACAGATATGATTTTTCCTTTAAAGAGGCTGTTATCAAACATTTCTTTATGTTTTTGCATCAGTTCTTTGCATTCCGGTCTCCTACCCCAATCTTCGTACTTAAGTCCTCTTATATCTGTACGAGACCACCAAACATGTCCATCAACATAATTATCGTATGCTTCCTCCCAAGAGCTGAAGTTTTTTTGCAGCTTTCTTGCAGCAGGTTCTGCTGCTGCCAAGGCTTCATTATAGGTAAGATATCCAGCCATATAACCCCATTGCGCCAGATTAGAAACTCTGAATAAATCCCATGCCATAATTCCGCGTTTACCCCATTTCTCTCCAAGTTCCTTATTTAGCGGGAACATATATTCATCTATACCGGATACTTCTTTAAGCAGCTTCTCATACTCCCTCTTTGTCATGCTGTTAATAAATTTGACATATTCTAAAAATGATGAATTATGTCCAGAGTTCGTAAGAGATTTAATTTGCCTCAACAAATCTACTCTGTCATGGATATCCCATGCATCCTTTAATTGTTCGATTGCTTTTAATGAATAAAAGCTTCTTCTTACAGGATAACCTGTAAAAACACTTACGTCTCTTGTGGGTATGTAAGGGGCTATAATCTTAGGGTATTGATTTATATAAGATCCCATCGGTATAAGCCATTTCTCAAGATTTGAACTTTTAGAAGCATCTTTATTTTCGGAAATATCTAATATCATAGGTTTTTCTGCCCATGTAACTATCTGGCCAAACTGTTCAGAAACAAATCTGGATGATAAAAATACTACTCCTCTTTTAATGTAAGGGGTTGCGTCCAACATGATTTTTTTACCGTTCTTATAGGTTATATCGCTCCCTATTGTTAATTTAAACGTATCACCTGCTCTAATAAGCGTAACTTCTTGTGTCTTAGTATTCAGTTCTGACGAGCCGCCTATCATCCTTAGAACCTTCATCACAGGAATCATAAGTCTTCCGTCTATAATTTCAGGAGGAGGACTTTTTTCCTGAAGATAACTTTTGTCTATTGTAAGTAAGGGGTTCTCCAAAAATAATTTCTCCGAATTATCTAAATATTCGAGCATCTCATTGCTTACAATAATTTCTCGAACATTATAATCCGGATAATCTATGAATTTACACATGGCCTCATTAATAACTTTATAATCCATATACATCTTGCTAAACAATGCAGTACGTGCATTCCACATATAAACTGTCTTCTGTTTTTCTCCATGTTCTAAAAGATTAGCTGATTTAATAAACCAATCATGTCCTATTTCAAAGTGGTTGTTCAAATAATACTTATGGTAAATCAAACCTAATTCATAATATAAACCTGCATCGTTTACATTCTCATATTCGCTGACAAATTTCTCTAAATTTTCTTCAAAATTGACTGCCTTGTCCTCAACTTCTTTTCTTAAATTGCATATTTTTCTCCATGTCTTCGGCTCATAAGCAGCCGAATCTTTGAAAATTACATACTCACCATCCACAACCCAAGAAGGATTTGTCGGAGTAACTTGACTTGCCGCTAATACAGGCATAAAACAAAACATTAAACTTACTACTAAAATAAATATAGTTTTGAGCTTGATCATGAAACCCTCCCGTGATTTAGAATACCTTATATTCGGATGACTGTATTTATTTAGGTTAAATATTGCAATATTGTACCATATTTAAGAATATGTGTCAAAATAATATCTCGTTTAGCAGCGATGAGGAATAAACTTAATACAATTTGACTTTTATGAAAAAAAATATATAATAAAATTAATATTTTGATTCGACACGGTAATGATTTCATTATGAAAGGTGGTATTTTATGAATGAAGTAGTAATTGGATTAATCGGCGGTGGATATGCAGGGTTTTTACATGTAAATGGATATAAGAAGGTCTATGGAATTCCCGTAAGAATAAAGACTATAGTAGATGTGGATATTGAAAAGGCAGAAAATTTTGCTAAGACCCATTGCATAGAGAAAGCTTCTATGAATATCGAAGATGTCCTTAATGATCCGGAAATTCAAATTATTGATATTGTAACTCCTCCAATGACCCATATTGATATAGCTACAAAAGCTTTAAAAGCAGGCAAACATGTTATTTGCGAAAAACCATTATCCGGTTATTTTGGACAAGAAGGTGATGTAGCTCCAATAGGTAAGACCGTTCCTAAAGCTAAAATGTTTAAGAAGGTAATGGAAGAAATAGATGAATTTAGGAAAGCAGTTGAAGAAAGCGGTAAACTTTTTATGTATGCTGAAAATTATATATATTGTCCTTCTGTTACAAAGGCTGCAGAAATCATTGCCCACAAAAAAAGCAAATTATTGTTTATGAAAGGCGAAGAAAGTTTAAGGGGTTCATCCTCACCTGTTGCCGGAAGATGGGATAAAACAGGTGGTGGCTCATTTATTAGAGTTGGAACTCATCCTTTGTCAGGAATATTGTGGCTTAAACAAGTAGAAGCTAAGGCTAGAGGTGAGATAGTCAGTGTTGTAAGTGTATCTGCAGACATGGGTAATACTGCTTATATGCTTAATCAATATGATAAAAGACATTTAACTCTTGAGACTTATGATGTAGAAGATTTTGCAAATGTAACTTTGACCTTTTCAGATAATACTAAGGCAATTGTAATTGGTGCTGACAATGTTTTAGGAGGTACCAAGAACTATATTGAAATCTATGCAAATGATACATCACTTATATGTAATATAACTCCTGCAAATAATTTACAGTCCTATTTCTTAGATGAAGATAATCTAAAAGATGTAAATATTTCAGAAATGCTTCCGGAAAAGACCGGCTGGAACAATGTATTCGTCTGCGATGAGATACTTCGTGGATATACTTATGAAATGCAGGATTTTGTAGAAAGTGTAGCTTATAATAAAAAACCTAAATCTGGAATTGAATTGGCTTATGAAACAACAAAGGTCCTTTATGCAGCTTATCAAGCAGCCGATGAACAAAAAACTATATTTTTAAATTAAATACCATTACCACGTATGGCAAAAAGGTGCTTGGTGGATTTCCCTTGCACCTTAACACAATAACACAAGGTACGAACACAAGGGTCAAGCAACACAAGGTGCCTGGGCAATTCTGCTTCAATTACATATTCATTATCATTTTCCTGTACATCAATTTTAAATGTGTCTCTTGTAAGGCTTCTTGGAGATGGCCAATTATAGTTAAAAAAGTCATCAAGCATCATCAGGATGTTTTCATATAGCGAACGAACTGCAATTATACGTTCGCTACATAGTTCGTATTCCTGCCTGCACCAATTTTTAGCAATACTCCCTTATTTACCATTTCTCCTAAAATTTGAACAGTTTGGGTTTTTTTCAATGATAAAATTTCTTCTGCTTCCTTTCTTGTTATTCGTTCGGCTGATTTCACGTATTTCATTATTTTAAGTTCACTTTCGTTCAGTTGATTCTCAAGTATATTAAATTGTTCTGAAAATTTAGTCTTGTGATTTATCTTAGGCAATACTACCTTTATTGAGTTTTGAGCAATCAAGAACTCAGGATTTATTCCACTGTTTTTATAGTATTCCTTAATTCTCCTTATACCGGTGGCAAGTCGTTCAATAATACCTAACCTCAAAAATATATCTGCTATTATTCTATTTCGTGGAATTGAAACTCTTCCATCAAGATATTCTTCCTCAGTTATACCTATAGGCAGACCCCCGGGCGATATAATCTCTGCCCTATCATCAAATATCTCTACCCTTATATCACTTTCTAACATATATTCACGGTGAACTATAGCATTAGCAATTGCTTCCCTATATGCTACCAAAGGAATTTCTTCTATTGTTTCTCTATAAACACCATTAATCAATTCTCTGGTATTTATATGCTTATGATAAAATTCAACTGCATTATCAAATTGTTTTAATATTGATATATTTCTTAATATTTTCTTGTCCCTTATGTTTAAACCCTTATCAGCGAACCTTACAAGGGATATACCTGCATGGTTTATAGGATTTTTATCTGATAATAATGCTGCTGCAATTGTATAATTGTCTCCATTCATTAGTCCGAGTGTTTTTAATATATCATCATTTAAAACACTTATTCCTAACCTGTCTCTTAATTTATCATTAAGATAATTAAAATAAATATTTTTCCCTTCATAATTTAAAGCATCATAACCAATGTTTCTCCCCTTAAGAATAAGGTTTTCATATTCAATCTTATTTATCGGAACAGTTGAGGTATCCATTCTTTTATATGCTTTGTTATTGTATAAATATGGAGTATTTTCACCTGCGAATATCTTTATAATAATTAAGATTTTACCTTCTCTGTTTTCTTCAGAAATCTCATAATATGGTCTTGGTAGAATATTATCGTTTATTGCATTCTCAAGATTTAATTTAGTAGACTTAGGTTCTTCAACACCAATTACATTTAAATTATCATCTATACCAATTACAATATATCCGTCATGATAATTTGCCATGGCTGACACTGTTTTCAAAATAGTTTTAGTATATTCTCTCTTATATTCTACATATTTTGTTTCACCATCATAATACATATATGTACCTCCACTACAAAAATCGAACTGAAGATTATTCGTTCGATTTTATGTTAGCATACTATTTAAATTATTGCAAATAAAAACTTCTAAATTTCTAAATATTCTTAAAAAAGGTTTGACATAAATTAAAATCCATGTTATTTTAATTAAGTATTACAGATGTATTTATATATTTCACATGTTTTTAGAGATTATATAACCTGTTTATATGATTTGTAAAAACGTGTGAATTTTTATGTACAATGCAGTATAAAATAAAATTAGGAGGTACCTCATGAATAAAGGTACAGTAAAATGGTTTAACGCAGAAAAAGGATTTGGATTTATAACAGTTGATGATGGAGATGACGTATTTGTTCATTTTTCAGCTATCCAAGGAGATGGATTCAAATCATTAGAAGAAGGCCAAAAAGTAAGCTTTGATATAACTCAAGGTAACAGAGGCCAACAAGCATCAAACGTTAATAGAATATAATTAATTTATTAATATATATATGATGAACGTTAAAAATCGGGAAATTCCCGATTTTTTATTTTCCTACAAATAAATCCTTGCTAACAATTCAACATCTTTATCTTTTTTTCTTTTTGAGTTTTCTAATGCTGATACAATGGCATATCCCGTTCTTTTATCATTAATATTAATATTTTTTAAAATATTTTTGGTAGCCATTTTTACCATCTCCTAAATTTTATTTCTTTTCGTTATTGTTTGTGTTCATATTATATGCTATTTTCGCAAAAAAGACGGTACTGTTTTTCTTTTTTTATTCCAAGCTTGTAATAATTCCATGTTCAGCTGCTTTGGCATGCATTTCACCAAAAAGAGCCTTTGCACCCTTTGCATATCCTATTGGGAATGTTCCAATATAGCTGTCATAGATAATCTTACCCTTGAACGGAATCAAAACAGTTTCAATCATCACGGGCAAATCTTGTCGCAAAATATTTGCTAATGAATTACTCATCCCTTTTATACCGTAAAGCCTATCCTCTCCCTGCTCGTTTGGAGCTATTACAACGGCATATTCCGGTTGATATTCTAAAACTAAAAACATTCCCTTTTTATGTTTCGTTCTCCACAACTTTAAAATGTCAATTTTCTCTTGCGAAAGCTCGGCTTTATTGATATATTCATCTATCAACTCCGGCTTTTTCCACAACACTTCTCTGACTTTGTGTATGAATACATCGCAACATAAAGCGACGTACATTCATCCAGCTCTCATTGTCAACATAGTATTCATTGACATATTTAAGAAACTCTCCTTTTCGGGAATATAGCGAGGTTTATCCTCCTGATGTTTTAGCAAATAATCAGCCAGCTCAAGGTCCTCAAAAACCCAATAATGCACAATGTATTCTTTGTAAAAACCATACCAACCCTCTTTTAGCACAAGCGGCAGGAGAAGAATATAAACCTCCTCTTCCGTCGTTTGGTCAAATTGTGCTTTATTTTTACCTAACATTTTATCCTTAACTCCTAAGGTTTTTATTATTAAATTTCATAACCCGTTTTTCTATGTTAAACAAAAAAGGTGTAATCCATATAATGATTGCACCTCATTTATTACTTCATCTCTTTATATAAAGAAGCATAGCATTTCTTAATTATTTATAAAAACCAGCATTTACAATTGCATTTGCGAAACCGCCATTTGATGCACATCCTATTTCTAATAGGTTAGCATTCTTTAAATCTATTTGAAAATCCACTGGACTGTCGCCGACACTTAGCAGTGATATTGTCTTAACCACTTTATCGTCTACTGTAAAAACAATCTCTCCATTTATATCATCTCTGCTTCTTTCTTTATGTTTTAATATAATTGTTCCTGTTAATTTACTATATTGGCCATTTAATGCATATCCAACTTTACCTAATTCACTAGCTTTGAATATACTTGTATATCCATTGTATTCATTGCCAAAATTATCTTTTATACCTTCAGTTTTTCTATGTACACCTCCAGATGTATATAAATCTTCCATTTCTTCAAGCTTAACATCAGGATACAATGATTCTCCTGCATCATACTCTCCAACAACAACAGTAGATGTTTCTGCATCCCAATTTACATCTTGACCAAGTGCTTCAGCTAATGCTCTAACCGGCAAATAAGTTGTTCCATTATATATAAATGGTTCTACAACATTGCCATTAGCGTCTTTTGGTGTTACAACCTCACCATCTACCATCAGTTTAATATTATTAAAAAAGACCGTTATGTTTTTACCTGCTGATGTTGCTGAAACATTAATCGCTGTTCCCAAAATAAAAACCATTACAAGTACAAATACAAAAAATGTTTTCCTCTTATTCATATACATGAACTTACCTCCTCAAATTTTTGTGCTAGTGTCTGTAAAACACTCCTAATTATTTATAAAACCTTATATTTTCAAGAGTTGCAAGGTTTTTAATAACAAAAAAAATAAGATTTTTATTATCAAGTAATTTATCCCAATATATGTTACATATTTCATATTACAACTTTTTTTATCTTATTTCAAGCTTTTATTTATAATTTTAGCTAAAATTGTCCAACATTACATGATGCCAAGGAAATGATATAATTTTTCCTTTAAGATTATCTCTTTGATTTTACTAATTTGCTCTCGTTATTCTTAAATAAAACTCTTTAAATTAAGCATATTTTCTGTAATATCATTCATATCATTATCCTATAGGAGTTTTGATTCCGTTAAATATAGCATAGCAATCTACAATGGGTAATATTTTAATTATAACCCTACCAACTTTAATTATTTTCAAAATATCATCCCCTTTTTTATCAGATTATTTATATTTGATTTTATTGATATCTACACACTCAATGGTAGACTTGTACTGCTTCTTTTTTATATTTAATTAATATATTCAACTTTGTTTTCTTTAAAATTTAAAAGCGGAACAATCAACGGCGGGTATCCGGATCCTGTAGTAAGACTGCTTATGAATGGTCTCATGTACGATAAGATTACTGCCGGTGCATTGCCTTCTAATAAGGAAGTAACTGTTTTCTCTTCAATACTATCATCCCATTCAAATTCACTGAACATATTTATGCAAATGTAAAAAGGAACCTCTCCCAGCTCGTATTTATTTTTATCAAATACTTTCAATTTCAATGATACAATTGCACTGTTTATCTTCTTCAATATTTTTGTTTCTGTTTGTACTTTCAATTTAATAGTGTCAAAGTTTTCATATGAATTGTTAAATTCATACTCTAATTTCTTTAATTTAGGCATTTTTACTTTGAATTTACTTTCATTGCTTTCATTCATAGCTTGTCTCCTATGCAGCATATATTAATTCAAAATTATTAAGGTCTTTAATAATTCTATCACATGTATATTCAATTTCGTAACTCTCGGTTTTCTTTAATTCTACTACAAGATTTAATCCTAATTTTTTCGAAATATTAAACAAAAATTCAATACTTGGATTATAATCTCCACTTTCAAGTTTTGATACCATAGCTTGGGATATTTCCAACTTTTCAGCTAGTTCTTTTTGAGTTAATCCATTCTCGACTCTGTAATTAATAATATTACTAGCTATATCAACTAATATGCTTTCAAGCTCAATCTGATTTATTAGTTCTTCATCCAAATTGTCAAAAAACTCAATTGGATCATTAAAGATTTTTCTATCTATCATAATATTCACCCTCCAATAAATTTCATTTAATACTTTTTATCCTCTTATAAGCAATTGAAATACCTTTATAATAATCCTTCTTTTCTTTTTCTTCAAAGCTATTTAACAAAAGTACAATTTCCTCCCCTTCTACTTCCATGAAAACAAAAATAATTCTAATATTTTTGTTTCCGTGAAGTTTTATAGAATATAAATTATAGTCAACATTTTTTAATTTCTCAAATAATTTGCATTGATGTATACAATTTTTCTTTAAATTAATTAAGAACTTCAAGCTTTTAAAATATTTAATCGTAAATTGTCTTTTATACCCGCTTTTTTCAATAATATCTTTAAGCTCAGAATTGAACTTATAATAGGTCTTTATATAATCAGTTTTATATTCTTTAGGATATAGAATTTCCTGTAAAAATTCATAATTACTATCATTCATGATATTTTCTCCGATAGTGATATTATTATACAACTTATAAGTTATATTATCAAGAGTTTTCTTGAGATATTTAGCAAATTAAATGATATTTTACAATATATTCCATTATATCGCTTTAATCTCCACTTATCAACATGCTTTTCCATATCGGATAGCGTCAATTTACTGTAGGAAAAATTCAAAAAAGATTTCACCTATAAATAA
>ENA-UOOK01003118-UOOK01003118.1-fermentation-metagenome-genome-assembly--contig:-NODE-3118-length-19242-cov-5.558920_pt1 | contig 19242 bp, 20 predicted proteins | sample MGYA00245777_ERZ724023 | MGnify/ENA primary metagenome ERZ724023 (study PRJEB28704, sample SAMN03018312) | fermentation metagenome | biome: anthropogenic terrestrial biome; feature: soil; material...
CTATGGTCTTTGGATTTGAAAATGAAAGCTATTTAAATTATCCCGACAACAGAGAGATGGATATACATAAATTTTATGAAAGAGTAAAAAAAGGAGAAAGATCCACCACAGCGTTGATTAATTCTAAAACCTTTGAAGAAAAATTTGAGCCAATATTAAAAACGGGCAATGATATTTTATATATTGGATTTTCATCGGGATTAAGCGGTACTTACAACGCATCCTTAATAGCGGCGGAAGAATTAAAGCAGAAGTACCCTGATTCAAGGATCGTCTGCATAGATACGCTCGCAGCTTCAATGGGTGAAGGTCTGCTGGTTTATCATGCTGCAAAGCTTAAACAGCAGGGACAAGACATGGAGAGGGTTAGCCGATGGTTAATGGACAACAGGCTAAAGCTTTGTCAGTGGTTTACCGTGGATGATTTAAATCATTTAAAACGCGGCGGCAGAATAAATGCCATGACTGCTACCATAGGCAGTGCGCTTAATGTAAAACCAATTCTCCATGTTGATAATGAAGGTTACTTGATTCCCGTACACAATGTAAGAGGACGCAAGAAGTCAATTAATTCATTATTGGAACATATGGAAGAGCTATGCATTAATCCCGAGGAGCAGACTATTTTCATCAGCCATGCAGACTGTTTTGAAGATACAGAAAACTTTGCAAACCTTATTAAAGAAAAATTAAACGTTAAAGAAGTCATAATAAATTTTATAGGACCGGTTATAGGCTCCCATACAGGTCAAGGCGCCATAGCATTGTTCTTTATCGGTAAGGAAAGATAAGGGATTGCTTTAAAAAACCATTGACATAAATCAACATTTCGGGTTATAATAGCATTTGCTGTAAAGTATTGCGGAGAGATGTCCGAGTGGTCGAAGGTGCAACATTGGAAATGTTGTGTACCGCAAGGTACCGGAGGTTCGAATCCTCTTCTCTCCGTCAAGTAAAAATTCAAGCTTTACAGTTTTTTTGTGTGATAAAATAATTGAAAATAATTCAGAAGATTAGTATAATTTTAGTTAGATAAGGAGGTATTTATTATTTTACTATGAATATACTGGTAACTTTGGATTCCAATTATATAAAACCTTTAAAGGTTATGTTAAAATCACTTTTTTTAAATAACAGCGGAGAAAGATTTTCTGTTTATTTAATGCATTCAAGTCTCACTGATACAGAATTGGGTGATTTAAATAACTTTGTCAATAATCACGGAAGCCGATTGGAAATTATAGATATTGATGACAGCTGTTTTTCAGATGCACCTGTTCTTCTTCACTATACCAAAGAAATGTACTACCGTTTGCTGGCATATAAATTTCTGCCGAAAAACCTTGAACGCATATTGTATCTTGATCCTGATATTTTAGTAATCAATCCGGTAAGAGAGCTGTACGATACGGACATGGAGGAATATCTATATGCGGCGGCATACCATGATATTATTTCCATTAAGAAAATAAACGAGCTCAGACTCAGCCCTTATGAAATAGATGCTTATTTTAATTCGGGAGTGCTTTTAATGAATTTGAACCATCAGCGGATGTCTGTGGATGAGAAAAAAATTTACGAATTTGTAGAAAAAAATCATTCAAAATTAATTATGCCGGATCAGGATATCTTAAATGCTTTGTATTCTAAACAGATAAAGACTATTGATGAAAGATTATACAACTATGATGTCAGATATTACAGATATTATAAAATGCTGAGCAATAATATTTGGGATATGGATCATGTTATCAGAAATACTGTGATACTTCACTTCTGCGGGAAGAAAAAACCATGGAAAAAAGACTACAGCGGGAAATTCCACTCATTATACAAGCACTATGAAAAGATAACATTCCTGTAAATATTGATTAATGATCCCATAGAGATACATAAATTAAAAATTAAAGGATGCATGTATGATAACAATAGAAGAAGTTCAAACAATATTGGATGAAATAGCTTCGGAGTTTCCGCAGGAATTTTATAAGGACCTCAACGGAGGCATAGTTTTATTGCCTCAGGTTAAGCTGCATAAAAGAAGTATTGACGATGACCTTTATGTGATGGGGGAATACCGCAACGAAATGATTTCCGGAAGATACATTGTTGTATACTACGGCTCCGTGGAAAAGCTTTATGGAAATGCTTCAAGAAACAGGCTGAAAAACAAGCTCAAAGCAATTGTAAAGCATGAATTTCTGCATCACTTTGAATCATTGGCAGGAGAAAGACAGCTCGAAATAGAAGATGAACATCAATTAAATAAATATCTCAAAAGTAAAAATAAAGACAATAAAAAATAGAGGGGCGGTAAAATTCGAATTTTACATAAATCACTTGGAAGGTTTTTCTTTAATTATTAACAATTTAATGGTAGAATATAACTAAACAAATATCATTTATCATTAAAAATTTTATAATTGCTATTAAGGGTGATACTATGTCAGATTCTCAAGTTACTAAAAGAGCATTGGCTGAATCCATGAAAAAGTTAATGGAAGAACGTTCCATGAGAAAAATCAGTATAAGTGATATAGTCGAAGGCTGCAATATGAACAGGCAAAGCTTCTATTATCACTTCAAGGACAAGTATGATTTAGTCAATTGGATTTACTATACGGAATTTGTTGTTACAATTAAAGACGAGCAGCAGCCTACATTGCAGCTTTTGAAAAATATTTGCGACTATTTTTATGATAATAAAACTTTTTATAGAAATGCTTTTGAGGTAAAGGGGCAAAATTCATTTTCGGAATATTTCAATGAAGTTCTATATTCCATCTTAGCTGTACATTTAGCGGAAATATTCAAGAATAAAAAGAATGTGGATTTTTATGCCGCATTTTATGCTGATGCCATAAGGGTTGCCATTACAAGATGGCTCATTGAAGGAACCAAGATATCTTCCGAGCAGTTTGTGAAATTAATGAAGAATGCCATAGAAGGTGTTGCAATGTACCTGATGGAAGAAGATTGACATGGGCATTTCCGAATAATTGCAAGTATTCACGTTAAATCTGCATAATTGGGTATAATGAAAATAAAAAGTGAAAAAGAAGGATTCTATGAATATTAACATACCGAAGGAAGTCGAGAAGGCATTAAATATTTTACATGGAAACGGTTTTGAAGCATATATTGTGGGCGGCTGCGTAAGAGACAGCATTTTAGGCTTGCATCCCTCCGACTGGGATATTACCACATCCGCTAAGCCTAATGAAATAAGCCGTTGTTTCCGTGGATACAGAACCATTGAAACGGGAATAAAGCACGGTACCTTAACCATAATCGTAGATAAAATGCAGATTGAAATTACAACCTATAGAATAGACGGAGAGTACAGCGATCACAGGCGTCCGGACAAGGTTTCGTTTACGGATAATATTAAATTGGACTTAATGCGTAGAGATTTCACCATCAATGCTCTTGCTTATAACAAAAATGAAATAATAGATTTATTCGGGGGAATCGACGATATTAGAAATAAAATTGTCAAATGTGTGGGAAATCCCGATGAAAGATTTAACGAGGATGGTTTAAGAATTTTAAGAGCCCTTCGCTTTGCTTCCGTTTTAAATTTTGATATTGAAAAAAACACCTCCGAAAGCATTCATAGGAACAAAAACCTTTTAAATAATATTTCCGGAGAGCGCATTAATACCGAATTCAACAAATTGCTGATGGGAAGCAATTTCCGGGAAATAATTGTTGATTACAGAAATATAATTGAAATTTTTATTCCGAATCTTAACACTTTAAGTTGCGAGGAGATGGAATGCAGATTAAATGCAATGAAAGAATTAAATTCAATTATTTTAAGGCTGACATTGCTTTTATATAAAGCTGAAGCACCAAATAAAATTCTCATGAGTTTAAAATATGACAATAAAACAATTGATACGGTTAAGCTGCTGTCTTCGGGCATTGATGAAAAAATATATTCGGAGCCTGTGAATATTAAGAGATGGCTGTATAAAATAAATTATGAAAACTTATATAATCTTATTAAAATCAAAAAGGCACTGTTTAAATCTGAATGTAAAGATTTAATTAATTCTGAAAAAATTATGAATGAAATAATTGAAACAAACCAGTGCTATAGTTTGAAAACATTGGAAATCGGCGGTCAGGACCTGATTGCCGCAGGAATACCCGAAGGAGAGAACATCGGAAGAATTTTAAATAAAATTTTAGATGATGTTATTGATGGGAAACTGAAAAATGAAAGAAATTTTTTGATGAATTATATTAATGAAAACAAAATTATAATTAATTGAAGTATTGGTAAAAGGGGACGGAAGTCCCCTTTTACTGTCTTGAATATTTCACATCATTATATCCGTTTGGCTGATTGCAGGAAGCACTTAAGAAAGCAGTCACAATTCCGATAAAATATTCGGATTCTCTTCTGATGTGATTTACAACGGTTACGGCGCCGGGATTATTTTTAACAGCTTCGCTGTCTCGTAACAGCATTCCCAAAAAATCTACAAATACTTGACTTTGTCTTATGGACAAATTAATAATATTAACAATATTTTGATACATTTCCGGAGACAAATTATATTGGCAGTTAACTGCCGCTTCCATATATTGTACGATTCTTGCCCTTGTGGAATTAAAAATTTCCTTATACCCCTCTAATTTATCCACATATTCATCCTCCAAATCAGGTACAACCTCCATAATTACCTCCGTATGCTCGGCTTCCTGCTGCTTCCAGAATTCAGCCTCCTCCAAAGCCCTCAGTATATTTTTATCCCCATAAAAAAATCTCATTTCATATCCTCCGAATTAATTATTTATGATATTATACGCATTAATTTTTTTTATGTTATCGCAAGTTTACGGAAACTGTCCTTTGGGGGTAGGGCGGAGAAATAAAAAGTAATATATAATGTATCGAGAGTATGAAATTATATGTCTGACAGGTAATTATCCCGTTCGGTATTATTTCAGAGCGGAAAAAGCTGTCAGAACCTAAAAAATACAGTAATCAAGGAGGAATTTAAATGGCATTATGTGAATATTGCGAAAAGGAACTTAAACCAGGCGCTAAATTTTGCGAGCATTGCGGTTCCGCTGTTACACCTGGGGCAGAACCGGCGGCGGAAACACAACAGACTACGCAGCACGGAAGCTATCAGTCGACCATACCGCCTGCTCAAGGCAGTTATCAGCAGCAGCCTCAGGTCAATTACAATCCTGAGCAAAAGCAGAAAAAGCCCGCTGGCAATAAGCTTCTGATGTTTGGAAGCATAGGTATTGCGGTTGTTATTATAATTGCGGCTGTGGCAATATTTGGCGGAGGAGGCAAGGACAAGGGAAAAAAATCTGACCCTGTCAATACGGTGGACAGCAACAGCTCGGATTCATCCCATATAAGCGGCATTGCTGAAATATATGAGGAAAGCGCTCAAGCCAAATGGAACGGAACCTGGTATGGATATTTCTGGATTAAGGAAATTCATGGTGAGGACTGGTCTGCTTACGGTGATTATTTTACGGATGCATATCTTGTTATGGATGTGGATGAGGACGGAAGCGGAGCATTAGAAATCGTGTACGTAGAGGACGGGTGTCTGAATGTACAAGGTGCTGATTGTTGACGATCATGAATCAATGTCTGATTCTCTGAAGCTTATTCTCGAAGAGTCCGGCAAATTTATCGTGACGGGCTGCATACAAAGTGCGGAGCTTGCGGAGATTTACTGCATGAAAATGAAGCCGGACATGGTTTTTATGGATGTATGTACGGACGGCGGCGCTTCCGGTCTTGAAGCCACCAAGGCAATACTTCGGAAGATGCCGGACATAAAAATTATAGTAATGTCCGGATTCAATGAAGCTACCTACAGCCCAAGGGCAAAGGAAGCAGGTGCACAGGGCTTCATCCTGAAAAGCAAAAGCCTTGATTTTTTCGTACAAATTGCCGAGGGTGTTATGAAGGGTCATACATATTATTCCGAGCCGAAGATTGTTACAATGCCTGTTGGTGAGACCTCGCTGCTGACAGAGCGTGAAATGGCAGTGCTCAGGCTTATGTGCAAGTATAAGACCAGTAAGGAAATCGGAGACGAGCTGTTTATAACTGAACGTACCGTTAAGTTTCACAAGGCAAATATGTTGGCAAAAACCGGGTTTAAAAAATCAATAGACCTTGCCTTTTATATGGTTTCAAACGGATGGATCAACCCCATGTACTAAACCGGAGGGGACGGTTCTCTCCGGCACAAAAGTTCACAAATATTCACAAATATATTAAAGAAAAGGATGATATTTATGGGAAAGAAAGCATGTATAATTTTTATTGCTTCGGCAATTTTCTTAGTTTCCGCCGCATTTCAGGTGTATGGTGATGAGTATACTCCCGGTATATCCGCCGAGCCTGCCTATATTAACGAGCAAAGTCACAGTCAGGAGGCTAAGGAGGGAGAAAGCGTTAAGTTTCAAGTAAAAATTGAGGAAATGCCATCGGATTACAAGGTTGATTATGAGTGGCTTTTTACTCCGGAGGGTTTCGGCAGCGGCAAGCAGTATACGCTTCATGACGGGGGAGGCATATCCGGTTCGGCTTCATCCTCGCTGACCGTGAGAGCCTCTGCCCTTACCGAGGGTGAGTATATATGCCGTGTGCATTCGGTGCGTGTTACGGCGGCGGGCAATGGGGACGGAGGAATTACCTCAGCAGACCCTATGAGTTTGACGGTCATAAATGCCAAGCCCATCGAACCGCAAAAACCTTCCGCAGAGCTGCCCGGCAAGCCCAAACCCCGGGTCATTGCAGGGGAGGATTCCATATCTGTGGACTGGATGCAGGCTGATGACGGAGGAAGCGTCATTTTGGCATATTACTGTCAGATTAATAAGGATACGCCCCATATTATATTTTTTACTCCCTACGGCGCAAATATTACTTATTTCAGAGGACTTGAAAAGGGTACGGATTACACTGTCAAGGTCTGGGCTGAAAATGCTGTGGGAGAAGGCAAGGCGGAAACCATAAGCGTGACCACCTACGGCAAAAAGTCTGAACCTCCCGCAGAAAAGGAAAAAATTGCAGATAAGAATAAGGATGTTGACAAAAAAGAACCTGCGGACTCGGCTGAGCCTGCAAATTCCAATGAAAGCATCGTTCTTACAATCGGGCAGCCCTCAATGATAATTGACGGCAAAGCCAAGGATATAGATGAGCAGGGAACAGTGCCGGTTATCAAAAACGGAAGAACATTGATGCCCATCCGTGCCGTTGTTGAGGGCATGGGAGGAACCGTAGGCTGGGACGGCACCACTCAGACAGTAATCCTTAAAAACGCAGATAATGAAATCAAGCTTATTATCGGCAACAAATCCGCATGGCTGAACGGAAAAGAGCATATTCTCGATGTTGAGCCGGTTATTATAAACGGCAGAACCATGCTTCCCATTCGCTTTGTAGCGGAAAGCTTCGGCTTCACAGTTGACTGGGACGGAGAAAGCGGCAGTGTCACCATAAAATAAATTTGAAGACGCTAAGCTTGAGAGAATTGTTTGATAAAATTAACCTTCAAAAATAAGAGCCGGTGCGAAATTTATACACCCGCAAAGCATTGAAATAATCAGTAATATGGCGAGTAAAAAGAAAAGATTGTTTTTCCCGGAAAAGGTTTTTCTTACGGAAGATACCTCCTTTATAAAATATATTGTTCCTGCGTTCCTCTGGCATTGTTTATCCTAACTACTATTTTAATCGGTTTTGATTTTCTACAGAAAGGAATCTTAATCTGATGATAAAAGCAAAAGCCCAAGATTTTTGTTTTTGAAGAATGCCCTGACACCTGATTTTATGTAGAAAAATTTTAATGCCGATGGAGAAAATTACTCTACATCGGCTTTTATTTTTTCTGTAAAACTATTTTTACAAATAAAAATCATTGCATAATGTTATCGGATATGATAACATTATGGTAGATATAAAAAATTATGAGTTAAGAGGATTTTATGAACTGGAAAGTTGAGTATTATCAAAAAGAAAACGGTGATATACCTATGTTAGAATTCTTATTGTCATTAAACCCTAAAATTCGTGCAAAAACGTTTAAAGAAATAGAACTTTTAGAAAAGCACGGTCATAATTTAAGAGAACCATATGTGAAACCCATTAAGGGTGAAAAATATAAAGGAATTTTCGAATTAAGAGTAAAGTTTTCTAATGATATAGTAAGAGTATTTTATTTTACTTTTACAAATAATACTTTTATTATGTTAAATGGATTTAAGAAAAAAATAGATAAAACTCCTAAAAATGAATTAGATAAAGCAAAAATGTATAAAGATGATTATGAAGAGAGGTGCAGAGGAAATGAGTAAAGCCGGAGTTTCACACTCTGAAATAAAAGAAAAACTTATGAAAGATGAAGAATTTAAAAAAGAATATAAGAAGTTAAAACCACGATATGATTTGATTTCGCAAATAATTGAAGCAAGAAATAAACAAAATATCACCCAAAAAGAATTAGCTTTTAGGGTTGGTACACAGAAATCAAATATAAGCAGATTAGAAAGCGGTGCATATAATCCTTCCCTTGATTTTATTATGAAGGTAGCTGAAGGCTTGGGTAAAGAAGTTCATATTGAGTTAAGATGAAATAAAAAAAATGCAGGATAAAATTAACAATCAGAATAATTATTTTTACGCACTGCTTCCGTACATTTTACGCAATGAATATTTCTATATCTTTGAAATGGTTGTTGAAATCCCGTTCCATTTACACATATAAATTTTATGGCATTTACAACCTTATATCCACTTGGTTAAAAAAAGAACTACACCGAATGGGTAAGCCATGAGTTTAAAGGCAGAAATCAGATTATAAAAACAACTTTATATTAAAAGGTGGTATGTTAATAGCTGCTCTTGTCGGAATTGATAATCGTTCCACAATGGATATGGATTCCACAATTAAAAACTATTCGGTTTCCATAGATTCATTGACAAAAGCCATTACAGACATTTGCAATATAAAAGTAGACGATGATGTGAATTTTTCTTTTGCATAATGACTGTGTCCTTGCCTGTTCGCACTATTGTGGATTTCACTCCCGGGGCAGGGAAGAAATCCCCCCATAAAGCGCTCTTTTCGAAACTGTCATCGTTATATTTTCTGAAATATGTGTATCCGTCATAATTCACAAAAAAGCCGCCGTTGTTTATGACATTTATAAAAGCTATTGTTCCTGCGTCCCTCCGGCATTGTTTATCCTAACTACTATTTTAATCGATTTTGATTTTTCCGCCCTATCCCCAGGGAACAGGTTTTGAAAAAATTAACATTCAATAATAAAAAGATCAGAGCCGGTGGGTCGTATTACTCCACTTCTTTGTTTGTGGCATAATAGTACATTATTACAAATCAATCAGATATAATTAATTTTGTACATAAAATTGTTGACAATGCATATAATATTATATATAATTTACATATAAATACTTAAAGAAAGAAGGTGTGTGTAATGGCACAACAAATAAATGTAAATATTCGTATGGATAAAGAGGTTAAAGAAAAAGCGGACGCTTTGTTTAATGCATTGGGATTCAATTTTACAACCGCAATAAATACCTTTGTCAAACAAGCTCTCAGAGAGCAGGCAATACCATTTCAACCGAAAATAGAGCGGAAATCCTTAGACAGTTACCTCGAAGAGTATTATGGAAAAGATATCGAAAGCATTATAAAGGAAGCAGATAAAAGTAATATAAAACCAACCGAAACAGACTGGGGAAAGCCGGTAGGTGAAGAAATATGGTAAATCAAGGCGATATAATTTTCGTTGATTTTGATCCGCAAACCGGTCATGAACAAAAAGGTCGAAGACCGGCATTGGTAGTAAGTAACAACACATTCAACAGATTTTCGAGTATGTATATGATATGTCCCATAACACGTACTGACAAAAAGCATGCGTTTCATATATCATTGGATGACAGAACCAAAACCACAGGAGTAATACTGTGTGATCAGGCACGGATTTTAGATATCAAGGCACGAAATTATGAATTTATAGAGCGAATTCCATATGATATACTCGATAGAACCAAGAGCTTATTGATTAGCTTTATTGATTAATTCGCAAAAAAACTTAAGGATAAATTAAATAGTTAAAATAATTGAATAATCAGAAGCTAAGAGCCGGTGCGGAATTCACTCCACTCAGGCTCTATTTTTTGCGAAAATTTTTTTTAAACCTACCAATATTGGTAATGCAGTTTTTAAAAATTGAGGCTATAATGGTGGCACATCATTGGGAGAGTGTATCTTAGTGCGGGAAGGAGGGAAATTATTGCAAAGAGTGATTATAAGTATGCAGAATTATGTCCTCGGCGAAGCTGTGGAGCATTCGCTGAAGACGGGGGGGGATTTTCACGTAGACGTGGTGGAAAAGCCCGAGGATGTGGCGAGGCTGTGCGTCAATCTTGCGGCAACGGCAGTGCTCATGGAGGTCACAAGCTACACACCCTGCAGGCTGGAGGAGAGGCTCAAAATAAGGGACGAGGTGAAGAGGCAAAGCCCCATGTGCAAAATAGTTCTCTTGGTAGACGAAAATGCGGAGAAAAAAGCTGCGGAAAGGGTATGTCAGGCAAAAAAGGACGGCCTCATCGACTGGTTCATCTATGAAATTTCAGTGCAAAAGGATGCGAAGTATAAAATTAAGGATTCAGATGGAATTGAATGGGGTATAGAGTATGGGTATTCTATAGATAAAGATGATATTTTTGAAGAGAGCACTTCGTATTATGTTGATTTTTTTGTTGTACCGGAAGAGGGGTATTCATTTGCCGATGATATAACATTTGTCCATGGAATTGATGAAAGCCTGATAAGTGGATGTTTTTTGATTAAAGAAGATGATGGGACATACAAGATACAGATTATATTTAATGAGTTGTACATTCCGGATGAGGAAATCAACGAGGTATCAATTACCGGGCTGACAGAGCCTGTGGTGGGGGAGACCCCGTCTGAAATTACAGCAGGGCTTGTGGTTGGAGATTCATACAAATATGAGGTGAAAGATGCTTATTGGTATGATATTACCGATGGTAAACGGCTTGAGGGTGCATTCAAGGTAGGACACCGTTATGTGATAAAAATTAATTTAGAACCTATGGAGGGATATGAATTTTCTGATAATCTTACGGCAACCATTAATAATATCGCTGTGGGCTGGGACGGGGAGACGGACGATGGTTCAATATGGGTATACCATGACTTTAAGCTCTCCGACCCTGACGAAATCGAGACTGTCACCATCAACGGAATTGAAGTCCCTGAAACTGGCGAGAAACCTTCTGTCGATGGTATTTCAGTGCCGGAGGGTGCGAACTATAAGATTGATGGAGACAGCATACAATGGTATGCGTATAAGGAAGCTTATGAACCCGGATATTACGATTGGATAAAGATAACAAATGAATACGAGTTTAAAGATGAAGAGCAATACAGAATTGAACTTCGTGTTGATCCAAACTCAGGCTATTCCCTTGCATTTGAAGAAGCTTTGAAAGTCAGCCACGGAATTGACAAAAAACTGTTAGACATGTGGTATTCTTATATCTATGAAGAAGGCATGAATCGCTATATCCGTATTGCCTTTAAGCCCTTAGGTGTTGAGATTAAGGAAATTACCGGCGTGGCAGTTTCCGGCATCGAAGAGCCGGTCGCGGGAGAAAAGCCTGTTATACTGACAGGGTGGGATATCGGAGATGAAGAAGAATACGAAGAATTCTTAAAATCCTTTTCAAAATACTCAACCTCGGAAAATATAAAAATGAATATTTTGGACTGGGTATTGGTGGAAGACGATGAGCTGAGATGGGATATTGAAGTGGAAAAATTCCAGGCAGGAAAAACTTATGCGTGCTTTGTCGGAGTAATTTCGGAGGATGGATATGAATTTTCCTATGAGGGATTTAATGCATCCATCAACGGAGGAACAGCAACGGTAGGTGATTATGATAAGTATTATGGGGGATTTTATCGTACCTTCACCGTTACCGATAAAAAGGCTCCGGATAAAGGCGGCGGCAGCAGCTCCTACAAATACTACACCATTACCGCAAGTGCAGGCGAGGGAGGAAGTATTTCTCCGTCGGGAGAGGTTTCCGTTCGCGAAAATCTTGACAAAACATTTACAGTCAAGACGGATGAGGGCTATGTGATTTCCGATGTGCTTGCAGACGGCAAGAGCGTGGGAGCGGTTAAGTCATATACCTTTGAGGATGTAACAAAGGACCATACCATCAAGGCAAGCTTTATCAAGGAAGCTAAGACCGAGCCTCAGCCTGAAGATAATTTGCATTTTACGGACGTAAACAAGGGCGACTGGTATTACGAAGGTGTAAAATATGCCGTGGAAAACGGACTGATGGTGGGTACGTCAGCCAATGAGTTCAGTCCGAATACGGAAACAACGAGAGGCATGATTGTAACCATACTCCATCGTCTCGCAGGCTTGCCTGAAGCGGGAGCCGCAAGCGGCTTCGGTGACATTGCAGGGGATGAATGGTATGCCAAGGCGGTGGCATGGGCGGCTGAAAACAAAATCGTCCGCGGCTTCCCTGACGGAACCTTCGGAGCAAACGGCAGTCTGACCAGGGAGCAGCTTGTAACCATACTGTATAACTACAGTGTATTCAAGGGCTACAAGGTAGACGGAAAACAAGCTCTCGACAGCTTTGCAGACGGAGCGGCGGTTTCCGATTATGCCAAGACAGCCATGGAATGGGCTGTGAGCCACGGCATAGTAACCGGTGTGGGAGAAAATACGCTTTCACCGCAGTCCACGGCAACCAGGGCACAGATGGCAGCCATACTGCAGCGCTACATCGAAACAATAACAAAATAAACTCATAGTTTACATAAAAGATAATTGGATGCCAAATTCAATTATCTTTTTTTAAAAATACTGTCCTTACGGGACAGGGCGGGGAATGAAATAAACTGCTATAATAATAATGCTATATTGAAAGTCTGAGATCCTCCAGTCTCATTCACAAAAATATACACTCCCTATGGTCGTATATTTTTGGAATTCGTTGCGAATGACCTACCACTATTTTTCAGAAAAAACACTCTGAAAAATAAGGTTAGGGCATCTTCGTTGACACTCAGTATGACAAGAGTGGACAGTTACGGAGGTAGGGGAGAGTACTATGCTTCTATTGAAGAAAACACTGTGGGTTTTGGCTGCGGCACTTATCATACCGCTGACGGGCTGCGGTCATAAGCATGAGAATACGATAATATGCAATGCGGATTTGTGCGGATTTGATAAAATCGCACCGGAGCTGCTGACCGGATATAGGGTTCGGGGCAACCACAACAGCATGCTTCAGGAGCTTAAGGAGGGTGCCGTCATAGTGGGGGACCACATTGCCGGCATGGCTGCCGATGCAGGCATAGCGGAATATTGGTATCCGCTGTATTTGTCTACCGCGGTAATTGCCGTTGACAGGGAGCGCACGGATGCGGAAATTCACAGCTGGAGCGACCTTATTCACGCAGGGGAGGCAGTGGGCATTAGCGACAATGTGCCGGAAATACGCCTGCTCCTTGCCGCCATGTCCTTTGGCTTGGAGGGGGAGAAATATACTCTAGAAAAATCCACGGAGTTGTTGGCTTCTTTGTACAGCCGGAATCTGCTTAAATTTAATGACTATGGTGCTCCCGTTCTCATATGCTTTGACTATCAGGTTGCGGCACTGAATAAACCTGATAAATTGAATAAATCTTATAATTCGGGAGGTGCCTTGGAAATCATAATTCCCGTGGAAGGCACACTGACCTTTGAAAGAGGGTTTATTTCTCAGAAGCCCCTTACGATTTCCGAAAACAGCGGGGATATTTTGCTTGAAGGAGGATTTCGTCTGCCTGACGGCAGAAGCAGGGAGGACTTGTATCCCGAGAGCTATGAAAATGCCGTGCTGCTTGAGGACTACGTATATCTTACGGGAATATGCAGTGATGCAACCTTTGTTATTAAGCGTGATGTACGGAAGATAGGTTCTTATTTTTACAGCTCGGAGGACGGACGAAATCATCAGCTTTTCGGGCTTGTTCTGATTGTATTTATTATACTGTGGACCGGTTATACCCTGAGGCGGGTTATGCAGAAGGGAATTCGCAGAGCCGTATTCATAACGGCAATTCTTTTGGTGGGATGGGTTCTTTTGCGAATGTTCAAATATCAGATTTCTCTCGGTGTACTCAATCAATACTGCTGGTACGGCTACTATTTTTTCAGGTTGGGGCTTCCTCTTACTGGTATGTGGCTGTCCTGGGCAATCGACCGCCCCGATGATGCTCTTCGTCCTCCCAAGTGGTGGTATGCCTGTGCTGTGCTCAATATAATTTTATTTATTGCAGTGGTGACAAATAATTTTCATTATCAGGCATTTATATTTGACCCAAGGGATCCCAAGTACAATATTAATTTCACCTACGGTCCCGTATATTATGCAGCCATAGTAACGATATTTTTGCAGCTTTTAATTATGCAGGTAATAATCATGTATAAGAACCGTAAGAGTCCGCAAAAAAGCAGATTTGCCTTTCCGATTATTTTTTACGGATTGATCGGAGTATACTGTGTGGGATATATTCTGCGGGTTCCCCTGATATGGGAAACGGATTCCACCATGGTGAACAGCTTGTTTACCGTGTTTTTCGCTGAAGCCTGCATACGCAGCGGACTTATCCCCGTAAATACGAAGTACAGACCTCTTTTTGAGCGTTCTCCTCTCAACATGAAAATTACGGACTCATCAGGGAATGTAATAATGGAATCAATGGCTTCCGCATATTTTTCACGTGAGGATGCGGCTTCCGTTTCGGAGGAGAACATACTGATATATCAAGGTGATATTACCAGCGGAAGGGTGGTATGGCAGGAAAATATCAGCAGCCTTAACCGTCTCCAATGCGATATTATGGAAACAAATGAGAGACTGAGGGCTGCGAATGAAATACTTGCTGAGGAAGAGAGGATTAAAAGCAAGTTAGCCGCAACGGAGGCTAAGGCGGAGCTGTTTTCGGAATTGGAGGCGGAAATCCACAGCAGGACATTGGAGCTGTTTCGCAAGGTGGCGGAGCTGTCTCAAAACGGGGATTACAAGCTGCATATTGCGTCCATTACCTTGCTGCTCTGCTATATAAAGCGCCGCTGTATCCTTTTTTCCGGGAGCGTGAGTCTCCGGAGATTCCCTTGGATGAAATTGTCGTATATCTCGATGAGTTAGGAGAGTTTGCATCCTTTGCGGGAACCAAGCTTCATGTGTTATCTGTCATGTACGGCAGCATCAGTACCCGCCGGGGAACCTTGTTTTATGATTTTGTGTATTCAATGTTGGAATGGTCAATAGAGCGGGGCTGCGATACCATGATGGTTCAGATACTGAATGAAAAAGAAAAACTTGTTGCAAAGATTATGTTTGACGAGAAAACCGAAGGCTTTGAAATCGACAATGGGTTTATGACCGCCGTGGGGACGGCGGGTGGATGCATTTCCGTAAAGGACATGGATGATGTAATGGGTGTATGGCTTTCTTTTCCGGAGGGAGGCGATGCCTATGCATAATTTTTACCATATGCCCAAGGAAGTTATTTTGGCTGTTTCCATGATTTCCGCAGCAGGCGTTGTCATTCAAAGCATTGCCTTGATAGTCTGTATTAACCGCCACTATGGCGGAAGAGTACAAAGAACAGAAAATATTTCGGAGGGAGCAATACTTCTGCATATTTTTCTGCTGTCGCTGCTCATTGCCAAGGTGCAGACAAATCTGCGCAATGACCTGATTTTACCCTCGGGAAATATTTTTGCACGGTACATGGTGTTTTTCGTTGTTTTCATAACAGCCTCGGTCATGTGTCGTACAAAAAGGACATGGGTGCCCATGATATCTGTTCTTGTGGGGATGCTTACACTGCCTGCCGTTGAAAAGATGTGGGGAGATAATTTTTCCGCAATATATGTATTCTGCCTTGTTTATTTTATGTCCCGGAGCATTTATATGGTTGCTGTCAAGCTGCGGGAGCTTAAAACATGCATATCCGAATTATCTGTGAAGGAAGCCATGGACGCTCTTCACACGGGCATACTTTTCTGTGAGCCTGACGGGCGCATCATACTTATAAATAGGCAGATGCAGAAGCTCATGATATCCTTGACGGGAATGGTAGTGCGCAACGGCAGGGAATTTTTGCAGGAGATTTCGGGAAAAACTCTTCGGGAATCCGGAGAATTTGACGGACGAATGGTGTTTCAATGGGAGGATGAGTCCGTATGGATGGTTACCGACACTCTTCTGCAAATGGGAACAAAAAATTACCATCAGATAACGGCGGCGGATGTAACCGAAAAATGGAATGCAATAGCTCTTTTACGGCAGCAGAATTCAGAGCTTGACCAAAGGGGGGAGGAGCTTAAGCAGACCATAGCCAATCTCCGGAGCATTTACAGCAAGGAGGAGGCATTGCGTGCCAAGAGCCGCATTCACGATATTTTAGGACAGAGGATTGCACTTTTAATACGCAGCCTCAGGGAAAATGACAGACCGGATGAAGCTCTTCTCAAAACATTTATCGAGGACTGGCCGATAGGCTTTGCTGATTTCCGGAATGAGCATGACGCGGAGCGCTCCTTAGAGGCTATGATGGAAATGATTGGGGGAATAGGAGTTGAGATTAATATGAGCGGATGCTTGCCGGAAAATGCGGAGCTTGCCGCAGCATTTACGGATATTATCAGCGAGGCGGTTACAAATGCAATAAGGCATGGATTTGCAAAGGAAATTGATATAAGCTGTGAAAAAGAGGAATTTATGTGGAAAGTATAACCGTCCCTTATGTTGGTTTACACGTTCGCTGACTCATCCTGACCGCTACCGGGAAACAGAGCTGGGAAATTTTTTCAGCGATGTATTGCAAAACAGCCTTGAGGTTGACCTTGCCATGGTGGGCTCCGGCTCAATACGCAAGACCTATGCGGAAGCTGTTATCACATATGCCGAGCTGAAGGAGGTATTTCCCTACGATGACAAAATATATCGTCTGAAGGTCACGGGCAGACAATTTAAGAAAATGTACCGTTATACTTTGAGGGATGAGATGTTCGAAGGAAACCATACGGAGTTTTATCAATATTCCCAAGGGATTTGTGTTGTGTATAATAAAAATAAAAAGGATTTTATACGTTTTGATTTTAACGGCAGTCCCATAGATGAGGAAAGGCTGTACACCTTGGCTATGCAGGGCTTTCATTTTCAGAATTTTGACAGCTGCTTCGGCTTCCCCCTGGACGAAGTTTTGAAAAACAGCCAGGCTAAGATACTCGCAACATCGGTATTGGATGTTCTTGTAGAGCATCTTCCCTGCATACACCTCCTTGAGAAGAATGTGGAGGGGCGGCTGGTAATAGAGGGAGCTTAACAGCAAGGAGGCTTATATGATTAAGGTTTTGATCGTGGAGGACCATGAATCCATGTGTCAGTCTCTCAGTACAGCATTCGAAAGGACAAATATGTTTGAGGTTATAGGGTGTATACCAAGTGCGGCTTTTGCGGCGGATTACTGCGAGAGGTTAAGTCCTGATTTGGTTATCATGGATATATGCACGGACGGTGGAGCTTCAGGACTTTTAGCTGCAAAGATTATCCGGGAAACATATCCTGAAATCAAGGTCATTATTATGACTGCATTTGACGAGGTTTCATATATGCCAAGGGCAAAAGAGGCGGGGGCACATGCCTTTATATTCAAGAGCAAAAGTCTCGATTATTTTATACAGGCGGCAAAGGGGGTAATGGAGGGAGAAAACTATTACCCCGAATCAAAGACCATACCCATGCCCATGGGTGAAATGCCTCTTACGGAGCGTGAATTGGCGGTGCTGAGACTTTTGTGCAAGCATATGTCAAACAAGGAAATTGCGGAGGAGCTTTTCATCAGTGAAAACACCGTCAAATACCATAAGGCAAATATGCTTGCAAAAATGGGGTTTTCAAAATCAATTGAGCTTGCCTTTTATATGATTGCAAACGGCTGGATAAATCCGCTGTATTAAGCCTTGTATCCGCCCTGCGGTTCTGAAGGGGCGGATACACTCTCATACGGGGTCTTTTAAATAAACTATTAGTTGATGCGGGCTCTGATTTGCTGAACTTGATTTTCAAGAATGTTCAGTCTGATTTTAAATAATTCCTTTTCATTTTCAATCTTTAAGGCATTGTCCAATTTATTGCTTAAATCCATGTGACCTTCGGCAATTATTTTGATATTTTTGTTAGTTTCGTTTTCAAGGGTCATCCTGACGCTTTTAATCTCGGAATATACATTTCCGAATTCATCGTATACCTTGCCGAATTCATCGTATACTTTGTCAAACTCCTCGTATACCTTGCCAAACTCATCCGCCATTTCGCTTCGCACCTTGCCAAATTCATCGTATACCTTGTTGAAGCCGGTATCCATTTTATTGTTCATTTCTGCCATCAATTCAAGTATTTGTCCGATTTTATCCGCTTCCATGCCTGTTCCTCCCTAAAATAATATTTTATTTTTTATATTTATCCACGTATGCAAGCTCTTCAACTCTTTTTTCAGCCTCATGCCTGCCAAGGTCATTTAATCTGTTGAAATTATACAATAACAGATTTTCCCTTGTATTATTATTTAATTTATCGTCAATTCCAAGCAATGTATCCGCCGAAATATTAAGTGCCTTACATATTATTGACAAGGTATCCACATCAGGTCGGGTTAAACCTTTTTCCCAATTTGATACAGTGGTATTTTTTGAATTTATCATTGATGCAAAGTCCTTTTGGGAAAGTCCTTTCAGTTCTCTGATGCTTTTTATGTTTTTACCGATTTCGTACATGTCTATGCCCTCCATTACTTTGTATTATAGCATAAAACTGTGGATTTGCAAATAAAAATATTCATGGATTGTGAAAAAATATTTTTCAAAAAAGATGTTGACAAGTTTTTTAAACGGTGTTACACTCTTAAGAAATAATACAAAAACAAAACCGTTGAAGCGAAGATTAAACCGATATGTGCACTTACAGAGAGCAGGGGAGGCTGAGAACCCTGCGGAACGCAGTACGGACAAATGGATCGCCGAGGGTGAGGTGAACGGGTGAACCCCAAGTATCCGAAACGTGTGCTTACGTTACAAGGCGGAAAATGTGCTGGCATTTTT
>ENA-UOOK01003120-UOOK01003120.1-fermentation-metagenome-genome-assembly--contig:-NODE-3120-length-19236-cov-4.809238_pt1 | contig 19236 bp, 15 predicted proteins | sample MGYA00245777_ERZ724023 | MGnify/ENA primary metagenome ERZ724023 (study PRJEB28704, sample SAMN03018312) | fermentation metagenome | biome: anthropogenic terrestrial biome; feature: soil; material...
ACTACAGCAAAACATAAGGTTTTTCGAGTAAATTTTCATATTAACCGCCATTTCGCCGCTGTGCGTCGGCACATAATTTTATTAAAGCACTCCACTTATCACGCACAGCAAGGAATGATAAGCGGTTAATTAGTTAGGGATTAACAAAAATTACATTAGTCCATAAAAGTTTTAAAAGTCATGTCTTTAGGTTTTTAAAATTTTTATTTGGACAGTTTATTTTTTAAATCCCCCTTATGGAATTAAGAGGGACAGTTCTTCTGAATCATCTTTGGATATAATTCAAATTAGTGATTCAAATTAATGATTCGAGAGAACCGTCCCCATAATTCAAAAACTATTTTCTACTACTTGCATATATTTCATTAGCTTCTTTAACCAACTGTTCTCCACCATTTTTAAGCCAATCTTTGACAAAATCGTCGAAATAATCTATTGGTTTTTCTCCAGTTATTATAGCTATAAATGTTTCTGCTCTTTTTTTCTCAAGCTCAGCTGAGTATTTTTGAGCAGAAGGAAGTGGCTTAATTACTGCATTGTCCAATTTGCCAACCTTAAATCCATAATTGTTTCCAACTATGAAGTTTTCTGGATATGCTGCACTGTATACTGATATTAAAGGCTGAGAGAACATAAGGGTATTTCCACCAAACTTAATATCATCTTGGGGTGTTCTTCCCTCAACTCTCCTAGGAATAGTGTTATCTTCATAATTCCACTGTTCACCTTTAAAACCATAAATAGCAGTAGCTAAGGTTTCTGCATCAGAAGCATTAGTAGCGTCCCATATTTGCAATATTTTACCTAGCTTATCAGGTTCATTATCTGCTACATGTTTGCCTATGCAAGTGTAGGCAAAGGTGTATTTGCCACCAGCAGAAGGCATTCTCTGTTTTCCATCATTTCCTTTAATAGGTTCCGCAAGTATGAGTTTAGTTGCAGCAGCAGGATTTACTTTATACAGTGCATCCCAATTGGCTCCACCGTTAACAAAATTTTTATCAGCAGTTCCAGGTCCCCAATGATAAAATGTTGCAAAACAGCTTAAGCCAATTCTACCATTAATAAATGGTTGTGTAAGTGCCCAATACCCACCTTGATTTTCACCTGTGACAAATTCTGGGTCAATAACTTTATCTTTATACATTTTATTAATTAAACTTAGTGCTTCTTTTACTTCTGGCTGTGTAAGTCCAGGAACTACTTTACCATCCTTTTCATGCCAGAATATGCTACTCGGGAAATATCCATAAGCAGAATAGATAATATCAAGACCTGACATTGAACAACCATAAGTGTCATCTTTACCATTTTTATCTGGATCATTTCTTGCAAATTTATATAGAGCGTCTTCTACTTCTTCTAGTGTAGAAGGCACTTTTGCTATGCCGACATTTTCCAGCCAATCTCCTCTCCATGCTATAGGTTGTCGGTATGGATTCCAAAAGTTTACTCCTGGTATTCCATAAAGTTTGCCATCAAGTTTATTTTCCTCCCAATAACCTGGAACTTCTTTTGCAAGTCCAACATACAAATTTGCAGAAACTGTCTTTAAAATTTCATCAGTCAACTCAGCTATAACACCATCTTCAGCAAGTTTTACATAATTATCATATCCTGCAACTGTTAGAGTATCAGGAATATCGCCAGCAGCTATTTTCACATTTAAAGCATTAGTATCAGGAACATTAATTATGTTTAATTCGACATTAAATTTTTCATTCCAATATTTTACTAAAGGAGCATCGTTATCAACTGGCTGTGCTTGCCTGCTTAACCAATTGATTTTGTACTTCTTTCCTTCTATTGGCATGAATTTACTCGTAGCAGAAGTAGAGCCAGATGAGTTACTGGTAGTTACTGTATCATTTTTCAAAGATTCTTTTTTATCTGTTGTACCTGATTGCTGACAAGCAGTTGAAGTAAATACAAACAACAATACTAAAATTAACATAAATGAAATTGTTTTAGATTTTTTTAACATAATGCATCTCCTTTTTTTTTATATATAAAGTGTCCCGGGTAACACCTTACATTTAAATTAACCTTTTAACGAACCAATCATTATTCCCTTTATAAAGTATTTCTGTACAAAGGGGTATACCATAATAATTGGTAAAGTACCTACAATAATTGTAGCTGCTTTAAGTGATTCTGGTGAAGCATACATATGTGCTTCAAATTCGAGCTGATCCATAGTTCCTACAATTACTATCTGGCGTAAGATAGCCTGTAGTACTTGTTTTCTAGAATTAGTTATATATAACATAGCATCAAACCAAGCATTCCAATGACCTACAATTGTCCAAAGAACCGTGGTAGCTAATATTGGGAGGGATAATGGCACAACTATTGAAAAAAGAATAAAGAAATCATTAGCACCATCTATCTTTGCGGATTCCTCTAAACTATCTGGAATAGTCATAAAATAATTCCTTATTATTAGCATTGAAAACGTAGGGATAGCAGATGGAATAACTAATGCCCATACAGTATTTATATACTTCAAGCTTTTTATTAATATGTACATAGGAATTAATCCTCCACTAAAAAACATTGTGAACACCATAAAAGCAGTAAAAAATTTCCTGTCTGGTAAAAACTTTTTTGATAAGGGATAAGCTGTAAGTATACATACAAAAGTAGTAATAATAGTTCCTAAAGCAACTCTTACTATGGTATTCATATAACCAATTATTATATATTCTGAAGATAATACTTTTATATAGCTAGTTAGTATAAATTTTTGTGGTACTAGATTATAAGGATTTATTTATGCAGGATTATCTGTAAATGAAACAGATAAAATATATAAAAATGGGTATAAAATCGAAAATGAAAACAAAACCATAAATATCATATTACATGTATCAAATACTAATCCAGAAATTGATTTATTTTTATTTTTTGTCATATATTTTCAAATCCTTTCACCATATTCCATATTCGTTTATTTTTTTTGTTATACTGTTTGCCACAGATATGAGTGTAAAAGCAATTACATTTTTAAAAAGCCCGACTGCAGTAGCTCTCTCAAATTGCATACTTTCAAGCCCTACTCTATATATATATGTACTAAGAACATCAGCTACCTTATACACAGCTTCATTATACATGTTGAATACTTGATCAAAATCATCATTAATAACTCCACCTACTGCAAAAATCAACATTATTGAAATTACTGGAATAAGAGAAGGTATAGAAACATGTAAAGCTTTTTGAAATCTATTTGCACCATCTATTGTACAGGCTTCGTATAATTCAGGGTTTATTGCGGCAAGAGACGCAATGTATATTACTGAACCCCATCCTACAGATTTCCATATTCCTGTAGTAACCAGGATGCTTCTAAACCATCTAGGATTCGCCATAAAAAATACAGGTTCAAGTTTAAAATACCTAAGAATCATATTTATAGGTCCTGTTGAAGGAGACAACACTTGAAGAAATATACCTCCTAGAATAACCCATGATAGAAAATGTGGTAAATAACTTATGGTTTGTATAACTTTTTTAAAATGAACATTATATATTTCATTTAGTAGCAGTGAAAGTATTATTGGAGCAGGAAATCCCCAAATTAACTTATAGATACTAATTATAATAGTGTTTCTTAATACTTCCCAGAAACTTCCTAAAGCAAACAAATCTTTGAAGTGCTCAAATCCTACCCAAGGACTTGCCCATATCCCTTCTATAAACTTAAAATCTTTAAAGGCAATAAGTAACCCATATATAGGTACATAATGGAATACAATATAGTAAACTAGTGCTGGAAGAAGCATTAACATAAGATACTTATACTTAACGTAGCTATGAAGCCTACCTTTTGCTATAACAATATTATTTTCAACTTTTAAGGGACCTCCCTTAAACAATTTTTGATCTAGCGAATCTTTTTTTGTGCTAATATTAAATATCATTTATAATTCCTCCGCTATTGTTACTGAACTGTGAGATGAGGTGTAAATGATCATACCTCATACTATCTATTTTTCTCAAAAAGCAATTAACTTCAACAAACATCTTAAAAAAATATAGTTCCTTAATTTATCGCAGCGCACGCTTATTTGATTGCATCTATACGCTACGATATGATTCATATTTTATTTATATAGATATGGATAATCAATAGCAAATGCTTTAGAAAATATATTTTATTGTATGCATTGTTATTTAAAACAAACTAAATTATTTTGTTTGCAAGCAATTAAAGTACATGTCAAGCGTACTTCAGCCAGTATAATGATAAATTAAGATATTTCTATAATCTAAAGAATTTGCTATTAACAATATTTTTATATATATTATAATATAAGAATGAATAATTATAATGAATAATCACATAAGAATGAATAATCAGATATTTCCTATTTGAATACAAATTTACTCAAGTTTGAGGAGGAGAAGGTTATGAAATTTAAAAACAGGTTAACTGCTACTTTTCCCAAGCTAATAATATCATTTGCGTTAACCGTGATAATAAGTACAGTATCTTTAGGGCTTATATTTAATTATTATTATACTCATAATTTCAATTCAAAAGTTGAGCAAGTAAATTTAAAAATGTTGGAACACTTAAGTGAAATGATAAATGAGAAAGTTTATAAAACTTTAGATAAGGTATATGCGGACATTACTGTATTCAATAGTAATGAGTTCTCTTATCTTTACGATAACAATATTCATGCAAATGCTTCAAAAGTATATGCTGCTCATATGAAACTTCAAGATATTGTAGAAGCTAATTCTTATTTGATAGATTCAATTTGTTTATATTTTAAAAAATGGGATTCGGCTATAATATACCCTGGAGGAGTTAGATATCATAATAGTACAACCAACATTATGAATTCGAAACAATATACCATATTAAACCGTTTTATGAATAGTGATAAAAAAACATTATGGACCGAAACCTATGTATATGAAGAAAATCCATATTTTATGCAAGTTGGCAAAAAAATTTGTTCTGCTGCTTTCAGCTATCCTATCAATTTACCAGCTAATGTAAGCAAAGGATGTATCATTATAAATATTAAAGAAGAAGCTATACATAACATAATAAGGCAATCATACCCTACCACAGCAGGATTTATATTTATTACTGATATGGAAGGCAATATTATTTCAAATAGTAGTTTCGAAACAAATACATCAGACTTAGTTAGTAAAGATTTATTAACCTATATTATAAAATCCGGGAACAATTACAGCAATTTCCTTGGAAAGGTTAATGGAGTTCAATCAATTGTTTCGTATAAAACCCTTTATGGTAAAAATTGGAGTATTGTTAATGTAACCCCAGTGGATCAATTCTATAAAGAAACAATAATAATAGGCAGGACATTATTCTTGATTTGTGTTATTGTTTTAATAATAGGCTTATTACTTGCCAATGTTTTTTCTGTTAAGTTGTATAATCCAGTAAAACTAATGATTAAGAATGTGCAAAATGTTCTCGAAAAACCACAGGTAAAATTATGCAAGAAAATTAATGAATATGAACTTGTTAATAATATAATAAATGATTTTTCTCATAAAATAAACCATCTGCAAAATACCCTTCAAGTAAACAGACCGGTTTTAAAACATAACATTATATTGGAATTATTTGATAGCAAATTTGATAACTATGAAGAACTACAAAACAGGTTGTTTTTAATTGGTATAGACTCGAAATTGCCATATTACAGTGTAATGATCTATGAATTAGATAAAGATGTCTTAGACAATCTGAATACAAAAAATAATCAATTCATAAAATATAACATTATTGAGTATATAGAATCCCTAAGTACAAAGAATTTTATTTGTCTTGCTGCATTGACTAATAATTATAGAATATGCATTTTATTAAATTATGAAAAATTAGATACTCGGAAGCTATTCGAATTTACGAAGCAGGTAATTGAGTATGCATCTGTACAATTTAAAATTTCTTCAATTCTATATGTCGAAGAACCTACAGATTCTTTTGAAAATTTATGCCTGTCTATAAAAGCAGTCAAGGTTCTTTTAAAATACTCCTACTTCTTGCCCAATAATGATATTATAACTCGGAATATTGTTGAAAAACGCATTTCAAGTAAAGAAAAGATATCAGAAGCTTATTTAGAATGTTTTATAAAAGCATTAAAATCAAGACAGATAGATGCAATTATGCAAGCTGTAGAGAATGTTGTTAATGTAGTCATGTTGGGAGATTATTCTGCTGAATGCTGCAAACAGCTACTACATCAGATAGTTTTAGCAGTTACTACTTATACTAGTGAAGAAAAAATTGAAAGTTATAAAGATAAAGAACGTATCTTAAATGAAAAGTTTGCTTCTATAAAAAACATTACTGTTTTTAAGGATTGGATTCTGCAAATTTGCTATGACCTAATAAAAAGTCATACCCCTACTACTGTTGTTAATAAAACAGTAGCGCTTATTGATGCTACATGTCAATTCATAGAAAATAACCTTGATGCGCCATTATCTCTTGATATGGTATCCGAGAAGTTTTCTGTTAATCCAAGTTATCTTAGTAAAGCCTTTAAAGATGAAAAAGAAGAAAGCTTTACAAATTATATTAATAGACTTCGATTAGAAAAGGCAAAAGAACTTATTCTTTCAAGTAACATGAAAATTGATGATGTAGCGCTGAAAGTAGGATTTAATAATACCAATTATTTTATTAAAAAGTTTAGGGAGATGTATGGCACAACACCTAAACTATATAAGCTAAATACTATTACATAATTTTAATAATGAAATAAGTTATAAAGGATTTAACAGCATGGTGTGAAATGAAATCAGGAGAGGTGGAAAAGATGAAGCAGGTGTACTGGTTGTAAGACATTCAGGAAAGAGAAACCCCGAAAGCGAAGATTGTATATTAAAGTAGTAAGTGTTAAAATTATAGAAGGGTTTTTGTGGTTGTAAACTTAACAAATTTACTATTATCGGGAGGTAAGTCAGAGTGGTTTCCGACAATGATTTTATGAAATATTTAATACTTGGAAATGGTGCTGCTGGCACAACAGCAGCCGATAAACTACACGATCTGAATAAAAATGGAAAAATCAAATTAATAAGTTCTGATGATTCAGTTGCTTATGCAAAAATCATGTTACCTGATTATATTGGGGGAAAAATATCTAGAGAAAGACTATTTTTAAGAAACGAAGATTATTATAAAAATAAAGGAATTGAACTATTAAAAGGAAGGAAAGCAATAAAAATATGTACAGAAAAGCATTATATAGAACTAGACAACAACACTGTAGAATATTATGATAAGCTGCTAATCGCTACTGGCAGTATACCTTTTGTTCCGTATATTTGTGGACTGGATACAATAGAATATTATACCATAAATTCCTTGAAGGATGCGGATATTATAAAAGGTAAAGCTAAGAAGGACCAGACAGCAATAGTTTTGGGTGGCGGATTAACTGGAATAGAAATGTGTTTTGCTTTGGCAAGGCTGGGGGTTAAACCTTATCTTGTGGAGAAAAATGAATGCATACTTCCTTCACAACTAAATGAAGCTGGAACTGAAATAATGAAGACTTGGCTTAATAAGGATGGGATTGAAATACTTACAGGTAAATCTTTAGAGAAAATAAGTAGTAAAAAAGAAGAGTTCTCAGAGAAAAAAGAAGCATTTTTCTCTGGTGGTCAAGTTTTAAAATTTGATTTATTAATTTGTGCTGTTGGTACACGTCCAAATATTTCTTTGGTGAAAGAATCTATCATTAGTGTAAATAGAGGTATTCTTGTTGATAAGTGTATGAATACAAATATTGAAGGGATTTATGCTGCTGGTGATGTATGTGAACTGGAAAGCGGACAAGTACCGGGCTATGTCTCTACATATATTTGGCCAAATGCAATGGCTCAAGGAAAATGTGCTGCATATAATATGTGTGGTCAAGAATCAGATCTATCATCCAATGGAAGTTCAATTAATCCAACACAACTCAGAGATATGCCGTTTTATTCAATGGGGTTGGTAAAACCGAAGGAACAGAATGATTATGAAGTTCTTGAACATGAAGATAGCAACCAGAAGATATACAAAAAAATAGTTTTAAAAGAGAATGCAATTAAAGGTTTTATACTTATTGGGGACACTAGTTCTGCAAGAGAGTTAACTTCCTTTTTAAAAAACAATACGAATATTTCGGATGTTAAGGAGAAACTATATTAAATCCAATATACTTCGGGTGGAGTCGAGTATTAAAAAAAGCTAAACCTCTTTTGTTTTTTGCCGATATAAATATTAAGGTGAATACTCATGGAGGGGTGTTTTTATGAGGATAAATAGCATGGATGCAAATGTAATAAATGTAACAAAATTAGTTGGCAATAATGATAATAAGGCTAGCAACTCAGATAGTGGAGAAATGTTGGGAAGAGCACGGAAATTAGAGGGTATAACTAAAAACATATCTGCACTTACTGATGTAGAAAAAAAGGAGCTTCCGATTAGCGAAAAAGTTATTATTGATGCAATAGAACGTGCGAATAAAGCAGTATCTATTGCTAACAGACGATTTGAATATTCAATCCATGAAGGAACAAAAGAAATTATGGTAAAAGTTATAAACTCAGAAACAGAAGAGATAATAAGAGAAATTCCACCAGAAAAAATTTTGGATTTGGTGGCAACTTTATGGGAAATGGTAGGTATCATAGTTGATGAAAGAAGGTGAAAGATATTATGAATTCAGGAATTAATTTGTTTACTTCAAATTTTAGAATTAGTGGAATATCTTCAGGGTTAGATACAGAAAAAATTATTAGTGATTTAATGAAGGTAGAGAGATCTCCATTGGATAGGCTTGAACGAAAAAAGCAGCTAGCCGAGTGGAAGAGGGATGAATATAGAAATGCTGCAAATCTAATAAGAGGTTTGAAAGATGAATATTTCAACATAACTAAGTCTTCTACCTATTTGCTTTCTCAATCTTCATACAAAAAATACTCTGCTGTCAGTTCGGATGACTCGGCAGTAACAGCCTCTGCAGGAGCAAATGCCATGGCAGGTACTTATGAAATCACTATACATAATCTAGCTACAGCTGATGAAGCTATAAGTAATGGTACTGTTTCGGCACCTCTTCAAAGTAGTTTAAACTTAAGTGGAGACGACATTAGCAAAGCAAATGGTAAAAATGTAATTGTAGTTATTGATGGAATGGCAAAGAAGATAACTATGGGCAGCTCTACTCAAAATATTAGTATTAATGATTTAGTGAAGGATATCCAAGAACAAATCAATATATCTTTTGGAATAATAGGTCAAGATGATGATGGTAAAAATATAGGTAAGGTTAGAGTAGGTAGTACCGAGGACGGTAGAATAACTTTTGAGACAACAGAAGAAGGCGGAGCCAATAGAATAACAATTTTAAGTGATTCATCAAATGATGGATTATCTTACTTGAAAATTAGCAGTGGTTCAAGCAACAGATTAAATGTTAATGAAACACTTGAATCTCTTGCATCGAAGTTTGCAGGAAGTGAAGAGCAAGCGCTAACATTCAATGATGATGGTGCTCTTAAGTTCTCCATAAACTCAAAAGAATTTACGTTTTCTAAAACCACGTCACTTTCAAGTATGCTAAACACTATAAATAGTGACAACGACGCTAAAGTAACAATGATATATGATGAAATAACAGACAAATTTAGATTAACATCGAAAGAACTAGGAGCAGGTAATAATTTGGTAATTGCACAAACTGGAGGCAATTTTTTTGGGAATGTTTCCAGAATAGATATTGGTTCTATAGCAACTGGAGAGATTTATGGGACTAAAGGTGTCGATGCAACCGTTAAATTAGGTGGGACGGATGGGGCAACTATAAAAAGAGGGAGCAACAGTTTTAATGTAAATGGAATTACATACAATTTAAAAAAGGCAGATGTCGGGAAAACACATACAATTAAAGTAGATAATGATATTGATGGGGTTTTTAACAATATTAAAGGTTTTGTTGATAAGTATAATGAACTTATAGACACAATAAATGGTAAATTATCAGAGAAATATGACAGAGAATACCAACCATTAACCGATGAGGAAAAGAATACTCTAAGTGAGAAGGAAGTAGAAAAGTGGGAGCAAAGGGCAAAGACAGGCTTGCTTAGAAATGATGCTCTTCTTGGGGATATGGTATTAGATATGAGGAAAGCATTATTTGATGGTATCAAAGATGTAAATATTAACATTACTAGTATTGGAATTACAACAGGCAGATATGAAGAAAAAGGGAAACTTAAGATTGATGAACAAAAACTTAAAGAAGCCCTTAAAGATAACCCTGATAGCATTGCAAACCTATTTGGCAAGAAATCTGATAAGTATCCTTCTTACAAAAGAACGATGACACCAGAGGAGAGAACTATACGGTATAATGAATCAGGACTTGCTCAAAGACTCTTTGATATAGTTGAAAATAATATTACTACAATGAGAGATGAAGATGGGAAAAAGGGTTTTCTTCTTGAAAAAGCAGGCATAGAGGGTGATGCATCAGAGTTTAGTAACTCAATATATAATGAAATAATAGGTTATGATAAATCAATTGATTCCTTATATAACAAACTTATTCAAAAAGAAAATAGTTATTTCATGAAATTTGCTGCAATGGAAAAGATTTTAGGACAAATGAATGCACAAAGCAATTGGCTTACAGCACAACTTGGAAACAACTAATAAATGATAGATAGGAAATTTAAGTAATAAATCTATAAAAGGTATTACATAAATATATATTTGAGCTTTAATCACAACGGGAGGAAGAGATTACAATGGCTATTAGCAAAGCGTACAATCAGTATAAAGAAAACTCAATATTTACTTCAACGCCAGAAGAGCTTACTTTTATGCTATATAATGGACTTGTAAAGTTTATAATGCAAGCACAATTAGCAATTGATGAAAAACAAATTGAAAAGGCGAACAATAGCATATTACGTGCACAGGCAATAATTTCAGAGTTGCAATCTACACTTGATTCAAAATATGAAATTTCCGAAAATCTGATGCTTCTCTATGATTACATGAATGATAAGCTTATAGACGCGAATATTAATAAAGATATTAAAATATTAGATGAAGTTTTAGGCTTTGCAAAAGAGATCAGAGATACTTGGTCGCAGGCTATGAAAATTGCAAAGAAAGAAAAGGGAGCATAAGAATAATAAGTAACATTAATAAATATTTTATTAAGGAAAGCTAGGATCAAATATGACTTCTCAAGAACGCATTGAAAATTTTAATAATTTAAATTATTTACTAGAACAAAAGTATAACTTACTAAAGGATATGCTTGATATAACTGAATTACAGTTATCTGCAATAATTAAGGAAGAGTTGACAGAGCTTGAGGAGCTTGCTGAAGAGAAGCAGCTCAGAATTAATAGTATAGACCGGTTGGATGATAAATTCAACACGGTCTTTTCACAGTTAAAGAAACAGCTTGGATTTGTGAGCTTTGATGAACTACATCAATTAAATATGCCAGAAGAAAAAAGACTTAAAGAAAATACAAATAACATTATTGATATTATTAATAAAATTGTTAATTTAGAAAAAGAAAATAATGAAAAGATGCTCAAATTAATGAGCAACTATAAAAATGAACTAAAAAATATAACCTTTGGTAAAAAGGCAGTATCTATCTATAATAATCCTTATTCGACAAACAATCCATCCTTTTTCATAGATAAAAAGAAATAAATTCAAATAAATCCTATATATTCACAATTAACAGTTGACAAATAATATATTATTATGTATAATTGGAAATAAGATACATAATATACATAATTGAGTATATAGGTGAGGTTATGATAAATAAAAGTAGTCTTTACAGAAATGTAAATACAAGTATAAGTCAAAATGAAAATGAAAATATAAGAGCGAATGAGTATAATTTCAAAGAGCCGCTTCTTGGAGATAGATTCAAACTTGTCAAAATACTTGGAAGTGGTGGTATGAGTACTGTATACTTGGCTGAAAATATTAATCTTGGAACATTCTGGGCTATTAAGAAAATATGCAAGAATCCTGGTACAGGGTTGGATATATTGATAGAGCCTAATATTCTAAAAAAGCTTAATCATCCTTCCCTACCAAGAATTATAGACATTATTGAAGATGATGAATATTTATATATTGTACAGGACTTCATTGAAGGGAATCCACTTGATAAAGAATTGCAGAAAGTTGGAAAGTTTCCCATAAAGACTATCATTGAATGGTCCTTACAAATCTGTGATGTTCTTACTTACCTTCATGAATTCAAACCTAACCCTATAATATATAGAGATATGAAGCCTGGAAATATTATACTTACACCTTGGGGTGAGATAAAACTTGTTGATTTTGGAATCGCACGTGAATATAAAAAAGATCATAGAAACGATACTGTATATATAGGCACTAAAGGTTATGCCGCACCAGAACAATATGGTGACGGGCAATCTAATGTAACTACTGATATATATTGCTTTGGAGTTACTATATTTCATCTGATTACTGGTAAATTACCGCAGAAATTATATTTAGGGATAAAATTACCAAGTCATTATACTGATAGTATTCCTCCTCAGCTAGAACAAATAATTTGCAAGTGTACAAGATTTAATCCTGAAGAAAGATACAATACTGTAAGGGAATTAAGAGATGATATAATAATTGCTAAGAATCAATTAATACATGATAATATTGCTAATATAGCTGACATAAATGAAATAGATGAGATAGATGAGACAGATGAAAAGGGTGATACTCATAAAGCTGAGATAGTTGGTGAAAAAAATAGTAATAGCTTTGTGAATATAACCTCTAAATTGCAAGAGATAATTAATAATGGTTTTCCTAAGAGAAGAAGTAGAAATAGAGCTCTAAATTATAAAAGTATGATAATAACTGTTTGGGATAATACAGAATTTGCATGCGAAATAGCTTATGTTGCAGCTAAAGCAACTAATCTGAATATATTGTTTGCTGATATGGATTTACTTTCCCCAAAGGCTGATCTATTATTAAATATAAAAAAGTACCCTGAGAGAATAATAAAAGAAGGAATATTAAATGAATCTGGTCTAAATATTGCCCTCGATTCAGCTGAAAAAGGCATTTTAACAAGAGAAAGCCTTATTGGTGCATGTATTAAACTCAAGAAAACTAATAATCTATACATTTTAACTGGTAATTATAGGTTGGAAAATTATGAATATTATAATAATGAAAGCCTAACAAAGTTTATTGATAAATCAAGCCAAATTTTTGATATCATTATACTTGCTGTTAATAAATCAATATATGATTCCTTTACCACAATTTCTTTAATAAAATCAGATATTAATATTATACCTGTATCTGCTATAGTCCATAAGTTTCGCGAATTTAACAACTATATAGTTTTTTTAAAAGATAAACAAAAAATACCTCTTAATAAAAATAAATTTGTTGCTTATGAGTACAACTCTAAAACACATTTACCAGCATCCATAATAAATGAAGTAACCCAACACAATTATCTTGGAAGCATAAGATTTTGTCCAAAAAGAGAAAAGTGTAGGAATATGCAGACGGTTTATGCAAAAAAAATGGACAAAAAGGTTGTAGAAGACTATATTTCTATCTTACATAAAATAAAAATATTACCTGATGCGTTAGAGGGGGGAAATGAGAAGTAGGAAAGTGAGAGGTGAAAAACGAGAGGTGAAAAACGAGAAATTTGAGGTAGGAAGCTAGAAGTAAGAGATTAGGTATGAGAGACGTAAGATGAAAGGAGATGTTATCTGTGCCCATATTAAGCACTCTTCATAAAAACATTTTAAATAATGGAGAAGAATTTTTACTAGAAAAAGACAGGAGTGATCTAAGCACTATAGTATCGAATATTACTTTTAATATTTTACGAGATTCTCCTAGTATGGTTGCCGATGTAGCTAATGGGGTAATAGACAGAAGTATTCTTGAGACATGTATAATTAAAGATATTGATAAAAATAAATATCATTATGGAATTTTCAGAGAAGAACTAATTAAGAAAGTTCTGGATTTTATGTTTGGATATGGCGAATTACAGCAATTCATTGAAGATGAAGATATTACAGATATAGATGGTACTAGATATAATGAATTTGTGATTAAGCGCAATGGAATAAGGAGAAAAGTTACGATTAATTTTGGAAGTGAAAAAATATTTGATACTTATTGTAAACTGATTGCAATTCGAAATGGAGGAATATTAAATGATAATGACAGCCACTGCAGGGTTACAGATGAAAAAAGACATCTTCGCATAAATGTATCAGTAAAACCTAGGAACATTTCAGGTCCAGCAATAAGCATTCGAAAACATAGACTGAAAAGCTTAGAGCTTAGTGATCTCATAAAGCTTGGTATGATAAATGAACAAATTGAGAATTTCTTAAGGAATTTGGCGTTATCCGATGCTACAGTGTTATTTTGTGGTAAAGGGGCTGCTGGTAAAACAACTCTTTTGAGAGCTTTTGTAAACATTCTTCCTGAAATGGAGAGGATATTGGTTGTAGAAGCAGACGCAGAGGTATATCCAGATAAACCTTATTGCATAGAGCAAAGGGTTAAAAAAGAAAATGAAGGGGGAAGGTCGGTTACCCTCCGTGATTTAGTAAAAGATGGGCTTACAATGTCTCTTGATTCTTATTGCATTGGAGAAATTGTCGGTGATGAAGCTTGGGAATTCGTGAAGGCTTCATTTACAGGGCATAGAGGCATGGCTACAATACATTCAGAAAGTGCAGAAGATACTTTCTCCAGGTTACTTATATTGAGTAAAGGAGCAAATATTCAGGAAAGTGAAAAAACAATAAAAGAAATGATGGCAAAAAGTATAGATGTTATATTCTACCTGAAAGCCTTTAAGGTTATAGATATATTAGAAATAATAGATTATGATCCATTGCAAGATAAGTTTAAATATAACAGGCTGTTTGAATTTAAAATTGACCATGAAGACTATAATGGGAAACTGGAAGGAAATTTTGTAAAGCATTCTGATGTGGGTGAAAGATTAAACAATATCTTTTCCAGGAGGGGACTAAGTTGAAACTTTGTTCTAATATTTACTTCATTTTAAATTCCATATTATTAACCTTAGCTGCTGTTTCTTTATCTTTACAGATTATTAAGAGTGTCGATGCCAGGAAAAGCATTAAAGAAAGTATTAATAATCTGAGTGATAACTATCATGAGAAAGGATTGCATAGAGAGATTAGAAGATACATAAGGTCAGATTATGCAGAAGTAAGTATGATAGAAAAGATTGAGCTCAATCTCATTGATAAATCTAACATAAAAACCTACATTCCCTTCGCCAGTTTCTATTTGTTGCTTGCATGTTGCATTACTATTTTCATTATAAGTTTTCAGGCAATTTACAAAACTACTCTTTTTATGCCATCAACAATGATATTATCCAGCTTGATATCTCTTACTCCAGTATTTATTCTTGATATCATGGCTAAGTACAATTCTGAAAAAGTCCGAAAAAAACTGGCAGGATTTATATCGGTATTAAATAGATGGTGTGCAGTAAGAGAAGATATATTTTATGCTTTTGAAAAATCAATTGATTCAGGAATAGGAGAACCTCTAAAAACCTATGTAAGAGATATGATTGTTCAGGTTAACAGAGGTGTTGAACCTTTAGAGTCTTTGAGTATGCTGCAAATGAAAGTAGATAACCTTCAATTTAGAGATTTTATTATTAATATTAAACAAAATGTCAAGCACAGGGGAGAAATAAGGAAATTATTAAGTAATCTGGAAGAGCAGTTTTATAAAATTGAAGAAGAATATAATAGAAGAAAAATATCAACTTATAAAGATAGAATTACAATTTATTTTATAATTGTAATGGTTTTAGTAGTAGGGTACACGTTTCTAAAAATAAATCCACAGGTTGAACAATTTTATTTGTCAACATATCAAGGAAAGATGCTCTTGACAACCTTTTGTTTTCTCTATGCTTTAGGATTTTATTTAACCCTTGGAATATCAAAATTCAACTTGTAATATTTCTGCAAAGGCAGGTGATCTTTAAATGCTTGAAATTAAAGATATGTTATTATTTTCATTGAAATATAAAACCTTTATAGTTTTGATGCTTCTTATAAATTTAGTTTTAAGTGTTTTATTGATACAAAAAGTAGCTGCAATGACTGATAAAAACATATATGAAGCTATGGGAAGGAGGATGATAGAAAAGTCACTCTATAGTAAATGCACATTCGCAATAACAAAATACTTTGAAGACTACGAAAGGAGGAATGAAAAATCAAATTTATTTGCCAGTGCTAAGGTTAAAGCTAAAAAAATTGGTTTAAAAGGTGAAAATTCAGTGCTTATATATTTGTTTGTGCGCTATGGAATTACTATTTTGGTTTTTATAACTACAATAATGATTAACTTCCCTTCTATACAACAAGCTATTAAAGTCTCAATTTTGCTATTTATCATTATTGATTTTATCTTAAGAAGAAAAGAAAAAGAACTTAATCTTTCACTCCAAAAATATGTCTATAAAATTTATAAATACCTGCACAATCAAATTGTTTCCGGCATAAAAGTTACCGATGCAATAAAAAACATATATGAAGTTATAGATGATAAAATGCTAAAGCAGGTTTTGATCCGTATGGCTGGAAGATATGAGCTTACTATGGATATTGATGCAGCTCTTAATGAATTAAGGTCAGTATATGATACTAATGAGGCGGAAAGCCTCTGTGTAGCCATTAAACAAGGTATATTAACTGGTGATAATAGTGAATTATTAGCTCGTCAAGAAGATATTATGTTTAAGAAATACTTCAACTATATACAGTCAGAAACTGATAGTTGTAAAACAAGAAGCTTAATCGCTGCAGCTGTTTTTATTGCCATTATTGTAATTATGATACTTATACCCTTGTTCTTTGAGGCGGCTGGAGCAATGGAGAAAATATTCGTAAGCTAATTTATAATTGATTCTGCTGCAAAAACTCATTTAGCGTCAACATGTTGAAATTTGCATCACTTCATCTTGCAATTTAATGGCATGCGCTGATTCGACATCGTGTCTCAGCAGCGCTTTCCACGCCATCAATGGTGTTTCAAACCTTCCATATAATACTTATTTTAAAAATGATGGTTTGAAACACCAAATGTGGCGTTCCAACCATTAAATTGCTGCGATTTCAGCGGCAAATTTTACAACATGTTTCCAAGCAAAATTCGCCCTTTGCAGTAGAATCTGGGTTTTTGAAGTAGAATCAATGATTAAACCTGATTTTTCTATTGATTTATTGCTTTAGGGTATGTTAGAATATGAAAGTAGAATAGTATATGGAGGCGTATCGAAGTGGTCATAACGAGCCTGACTCGAAATGTGTTGGGCTATGTGGAAGTCATGTAGCTGAAAACCTTGATTTTATGCGGTTTCTACTGCCCTTGGAGTTCGAATAGAAGTGAATTTTTGAGCTGTTCTATCCGAGTTCTATCCGGGGCATCAATAATTAAATAATTTGGAGAAGTACCCAAGTGGTTGAAGGGTCCGCACTCGAAATGCGGTAGGCCGGGTTTTCCCCCGGCGCAAGGGTTCAAATCCCTTCTTCTCCGCCATATCATGGAGCTGTTAATTCTAAAGATTAGCAGCTTCTACCTTTTTAAGCGGCAAAGATTTCTCTATAATCTTCGCTGTTTTTTTCTTTGATTGGTATTCCAGATGGCCATAGATGTTAACCGTCGTCCGAATGTCGCTATGACCAACCCAATCTCTGATACGTTCCATAGGTACTTCATTTGCCATCATCAAACCTACGCAGGAATGTCTCAGGTCGTGGAATCTAATAGGCGGCAATCCGGCTTTCTTTAGCAGATCACGATGTCTGTTGGTTATATAATCCGGGTCAATGATTTCCCCTAATGGATGAACGCAAATGTATCCAAGCCATTCATTGCTGTATGAGTTACCGCAAAGCTCCCTTAGTTCTTTGTTTTCAGCAATTTTTTTTGTGGGTTTTATTAAATATTTGTTGTTGTTTAAAAGCTTAGGCAACCATGCTCCTACTACAATATAATGAAGCTTTCTACCAAGAATTTTGGAGAAAAGCACAAATAATGGAATCAATATTTTTACACCATTTTGAGCTGGTAGAATAATAATATTTTCTGAATATATTGCCATATGAATACATTTAAAGAAAAATCTAATTCTATTTTTTTTCCAACCTTTAGTATCTAATTTCATTACCTGTTTTAAACCATAAATTTCCTCTAAGGTTTCACTTATTATACGGGTTTTAATAGTTTGACCCCCGATTGCTTCAGAACCCATATTAAAATGTCCGCATATCCCGATCTTTTTCATTATTCTACCTTCTAGTCTTATATCATAAATTGTTCTTGTACCATTCTATTAAAACTTCAATGCCTCTCTCAAAACTCCATTCAGGTTCACACCCTATCATATTTTTTTGCTTTACTTATGAAACTTTGCTTCCTTTAATCCTGTTTCATCCGAAGTAAAATCTACTGTACTATTGGCAATTGCTCATTACCAACTTCTTTTGCGGGATCAATGCCTTTTATATATATTTCTATTTTTGATTTATTGATCTCAAACCCAATTACATTTACTTTCGTTGACAATGAAACGGTGAACGGCAATCCTACGTAACCTAATCCTACTACCGATGTTTTTTCTTTTTTTACTAAGGATTTTTTCTTATAAACTCATTAGTTTTTACCTCCACAATTAAAAATTGAAATGAGTGATCCCATTCCATATAAAATATGAAACAATAAAAACAAAAAAGGCATTACTAACACCTGCTTCAGCTTTCTTGTCTTTTTCAATGAAAACACCAATCCAAGTGCAAGATAAAAAGCTAAAACAGAAACAAGTAGTACCCATAACTGATAAAACAGAAATCCCATAATTCCACAACCTAAAATACCAAGAACAAAAAACAAAGGAATTAAATGTCTTAGGGACAATGATTTTTTGCCATTTTTAAAGGTAATAATATTCCATCTTCCGTTTTGAAAACCTTGCTTCAACATATCTTTAACAGTATCTCTTGGATGATAGGTAGATTTAATTTCAGGATTTAGGAAGAACTTTCCACCAACTTCTCTAATTCTTCGATGCATATCATTATCTTGATTACGCTTCAATGTTTCATCAAAAT
>ENA-UOOK01003124-UOOK01003124.1-fermentation-metagenome-genome-assembly--contig:-NODE-3124-length-19229-cov-3.966674_pt1 | contig 19229 bp, 17 predicted proteins | sample MGYA00245777_ERZ724023 | MGnify/ENA primary metagenome ERZ724023 (study PRJEB28704, sample SAMN03018312) | fermentation metagenome | biome: anthropogenic terrestrial biome; feature: soil; material...
AGCCCAGGTCAAATGAAAAAATCACCTGGCTTGAACCCAAGCTGGTCGCGGAAATTAAATTTGCCCAATGGACCGAAGAGAATCTGGTGAGGCAGGCAAGCTTCAAGGGCCTGCGGGCGGATAAAGATCCCATAGAGGTAAAAAAGGAAAAAGCGGATGACTAGACACAGTCTGAAGGATTGGAGGGGACAAATGGAAGCAAACCGCAATAGCATCATAGTCGAAGGAATAAAGATTACAAGCCCCGATAAGGTGATATTTGAGAGCCCTGAAATCACAAAAGAGACGGGGGACTACTTCTATATTGAGGATTCATCCGGACTTATATCCGAAGCGCAGATGGGCACGCTGGAATTTCACACCTGGGGAAGCCGCGCCGACGCGCTTGAGAAGCCCGATATGATGGTGTTTGATCTGGACCCGGATGAAGGCATGGCTTTGACCACGATCCGCCAGGGAGTGCGGGATCTTAAAAGTATCCTGGACGAGCTTGCCCTCAAAGCTTACCTTAAGACAAGCGGCGGCAAGGGTTATCATATAGTTGTGCCTTTTGTGCCGTCTGCCGACTGGAATGCTTTTCACGATTTTGCCAAGCGTGTCGCACAAGTGATGAGCGAAAAATGGCCTAACCTCTATACCGACAATATCAGAAAAGCAAGACGAAAAGGCAGGATTTTTATAGACTGGGTACGAAACGGCAGGGGAGCAACCAGCATTGCCCCATACTCACTAAGAGCAAGAACAGGTGCAACCGTCTCTATGCCCATACTTTGGGAAGAACTGGACACCATAGCCCCCAACGGCATTGATATGAATTACGCATTATTAAGAATAAAACAAAACGACCCTTGGAAAGATTTTTATAACACTAAGCAAGAGCTGAGGGTGTAGCTAGTATCGGCTTTAACCCTGTTTACTGAGATAATGCACTAAAGAATAGTGTTTTGGGATTGCTGCCTTTATTTGGTGTCTTTATATATTAGGAAAGCGACATTAATTATTTCACTAAATGCCGCCATGAAAACAATAAGAATAAGCGTGCTGTCTACAATTATTAAAAAATTTAACACTATCACTGCAACAAACAATATAATACCTGTAAACAAGCAACTACTGATGTAATTATTGCATTTTTCAATTTTGCCTATTTTATTATGGAGTAAAAGGCAAAGCAACAAAACAATTATATATAGAATTATAGAAATAAAAGACAGTACATTTAGATTGTTTGTAACAAATTCGAATCTTTTAAAAACTTCATTTCCAATAAAAAATATTGCAAAGAGAAACACAACAGTTATAAGCGGACTGAGCCAATATAAATTATCAAATAATTTGAACTTTTCTTTCATATGGATTTCCTCATGTTGTTTATATAATAATATCTATTTTACAAAATTGGCTTTTATGTATTTATGAATTTTATTATAAAAATTTTATATTGCTGATGTGTTAAGAAATTTGAAGCCATACAACTTTTTTACTTTTATATTATATTATGGTATAATTTTATTTGAACTCTTTGTTAGGAGAATATATGGCTTATATCCCTGCAAAATGTACACAATGCGGAAGCAATATAAAAGTTGATGATACAAAAGATGCCGGAATATGTGAGCATTGCGGTACTGCATTTGTAACACAAAAAGCAATTAATAATTATAATAACACTTTCAATATTGTTCAAAATATTACGAAACACATCTATGGAAATGAACAAGATGAAAGTGAAGATTATCTAAAAAATGCAGAGATGCTTATTAACCTTGAAGATTGGGAAGGGGCTCATGAACTGTTTATAAAAAGCACAAGAAAAAACCCGGGAGATTATCGTAGCTGGGTAGGCGTGGCTAGATGTATTACAAAAGACTGGACAACTTTAGAGAATACAAACTTTAAGAGATATTTTGATAAGGCTATTAAGGTTGCAAAAAGTACGGATAAAATAGGTCTAATGAGCATCTATAATACTTATATATCAAAATTTGGATGTCCAAGATGTAAAAATGAAATTTATCCAGATTTGATATGTGAATATTGCGGTTATGATATTTCTAAGCAAAAATATGAATTTGGAAACCAAGAATGCCCTGCTTGTTTTCATTTGATAGATTCAAGTATTTGTGAGTATTGCGGTTATAATTTGAACACAAAGAAAATGCCCGATGGAACTATAATTAATAATGATTTTGATGAAGATGAAGACATTTAGAAGTGCAATAGAATAAGGTTATAATGAGTGTAGCGTATTTTTTAAGTACTAATGTAAAATTAGATAAGACAGAGTATAGTTATAAAAATATATTTAATAATTATCAAAATATTTTATGCGATGATGAAGGCATTTTCTTTGATGATAAACTTTGGGATTCAGAAGAAGTGACACTGGGCAATATTTTTCGGCAAAGATATATTTATGCTATACGGTCGACGATTGAGTTGAGTTTCGGGGAAAATCAAAAACAGATTTCAGAACAGTATTATACTACTGCCAAAAATCAAGTTATATGGTTAAAAGAATTTATTAAAAATTTGTTGAGAAAATCACACGAGGTTTTTCTTATACGACTTACCTTAGGCAACAAAACAGAATTTGGGAAAATTGTAACGCAAATTATTGACATAAATGACTTTTCTGTTTCTAATAAAACCTTTGAGTTCAAGCCCTTAGTCATTTATCAATTTGTTGATAATAGCGAGCAGCATATTGAATGGATGAAAAAAAATATTAATAAGAAAATCTATTAATTATTATGTTACTATACACACGCCCAGTTGTTAGATAAAATGGCAAATAATAAAAAAACAGCTCAAAACGAGTACGTTTTTGGTGTTTTAAGAGGCAATAGGAATCTAAGCATTAACAATTTTTATCTTAGGGACCATTCTAATATGAGGAAAAGGGCACCTCTAGCTGAGTGCCCTTGTTATGGATTTATAATTAATATCTAAATAATTTAAAGTTTATTTTCCCTTAGGTGGATTATTACCTCTGCCACCACCCGAAGGCTTGCCAGTTGTGCTTGGTCCGTTTGGGGGTCTGGTACTGCCTTTACTCATAAAAGGTACCTCCTTTTAATTATTTGCTAGTTCCCTTCCTAATTGGAGCTACTGATGGGAATTGAACCCATGACCTCGTCCTTACCAAGGACGCGCTCTACCGACTGAGCCACAGCAGCATATTTTTCAATGCCTATAAACCGAAGAGTGAGAGTCGCGCGGGAACAAAGTTCACGCATGACCGAACGACGATGGTTTTCAACCCTTTGATTATAAATTATAATATATCATATAAAGGTTGGCAAGTATAAATCAATGTTTTTTGATTGAATAGGCTAGGAATTTTTGGCTAACGCTTTTATGTCTCTAGTTTTTAACAGCTATCTTATTGTTTGGTGTTAAGTCTAATATCCTTACCTTCCAAGTATAAAAACAATGAATCGGCTTTGTTATTAAGTCTGGAAAAAATCCTTTCGCCGTATCGGTTGATAATTTCGTCTAATGTTAAGTTAGTTGAAACTATTAAGTGTTTTTTGTTTATTTTGCGTTCATTTATAATATTAAAAAGATATTCAATACTAACATTACGATATATTGGTTCAGTTCCAAGGTCATCTATAACCAACAAATCACAATTAATTAACGGCTCTATATATTGCGATTTTTCTTCAATGCTTGCCATATGACTTTTTAAAAACATATTAGTCAAACCAAAAGCGGTAGTGTAAAAGACATCTATTCCTGACATAGTCAATTCACTGGCTATAGCACTGATAAGATAAGTTTTGCCTGTGCCTGTTGGTCCGCTAAAGATTATAGTATTAATTGGTGTAGTTAAAAACTTATCGCAATATTCTTGCATTTTTTGATAAACAACTTTCATTTGTTCGCGTTGTTGTTCATCAGTAAAAATACTAAGATCACATTTATCAAAATCACATTGTATGTTTTTTTGAACGCCACAAATATCGGCGACTCTATTAGAAAGTTCTCGCCTTATACATAAACATAGTTTACCCTTTATATATCCTGTATCTTGACATACATTACATTCATATTTTGGGGTTAGATCAAGTTTTAGATCGGCTAAAAGTCTTTCTTTATCGTCTTGGACTTTTTTAAGTTCTGACAAAGTTTTAGATAAAGCATTTTTGGCGTACTCAATATTGAGTTCCCTAAATCTTTTTTCTAATTGGAAAAACTGCTCATTTTTAAGAGCTGTATTTTTATTTTTTTCTACAATTAATTGGGCACGGTTTCTCTTATTCTTATATTGTTCTAAAACATCTTTTAAAATCATAATCAAAAGTCCACCTTAATTATATCATCAATTAACGCATTAATTTCTTGATTGGTATATTTTTGTATTGGCTGTTTGTTATTGGCTTTTCCTGATGAAGTCTTAGCCATAGTCGTTGAAGCAGGGAAATCAAACGACTTAGCCTGTTCAAGCGTTGTGATTTTTTGGTCATACCAAGTCGACAAAATTTTGTTCATATAAGCCATAGGCGAAGCTGTGCCTTTTGCTTTTGTGGCGCAAAACAATATCAACTCGTCACTCATTCCCCAAGAATAAGTCCAGGTCCTGTAACTGTCTCTGTCCCAGCTTGTAATATTTTTTTCTATGCCCACGCCTTCAAATATCTCGCTAATTTTTTTGTCCGAAGCACTTAGTCTTTCGAGATGGGATATAATACTATTGGAGCTTACAAGCCCCTGTTTGTATAGCTTAGCTATAAGTCCGTTCATACCTTCTAGTGTGCGGATATTTTTTCTAAAACAAGCATCGGCTATCATTATAAGCGCATCTTCTTCAAAACCCTTTGCAATCCAGTCATTGATATAAGTCTCTATGATATAGTCCAGCTGTTCGTAATAAACACCTATAGTACGGTTGATTTTTCTTGCCAGAGAATACAGCTTGTCACGGTTGTTTTCAAACTCCTGTATCTCATTAATAGTCATCATTTTGTTTTCATAATACTTAGTAAGAGCATTATTGAGTTTGGTAAATCCGCCTTTTTTAACTCTTTTTGCCACCGCCAAAATAGTGTTTTGGTCAAACAAAAATTCTTCCTTCCATTTTAGATACATAGCCCGCTCGTCAATATCAGCTTTTTTGCGGCTTCCCAAAGCCTTCATTACCTGAATAAGTTCTTCTGCCACTTTGTCATATTCGAGTATTTTTTCTTCTACTCTTTCGCAAGTGGTAACACCTGTATTTGCCCAGTTTCTGGCAACCGCCAGAATGTATCTGTAATTAATGTTACCGCCTTTTAGGTCAATGCAGTATTTTGCAATGAGCAAGAACGCTTCAGGTTCTATATGATAGGTTTCTATGGCGTTATAGTATTCGTTAAACTCATTGGGCAAAATCTCACGGTCAAACATTGCCTCAATGTGCAGATTGAACTCAGAATATTTTGTAGCGCTGTATTTTTTTATGTTGAGAGCATTTTTGGGAGATAGGTATCTTACCAAAAAAGGATTGTTTTGGATTATTGCCACAAGTCCAAGTTCTGCCCAATAAGTGTAGGCATCTATTATTTCGGACGGCTGCATAGAAAGCGCGCGTGCCATAGCGTCTAAGTCGTTGTCGGGTGTATGCGAGTGCGAACACAAAAACAAACCATAAACATAGACCTTGATGCACATATCAGGGGCTTGCGGAAGGTATTCGGAAACAAACAGGTTATCAAGACCTGTAAAACTATCCAAAATATATTCACTTGAAAAACTTGCAAACATCTGCCCTAACCCCTAAATAATATGTGGGAATAAATAATAGCACTTTTTTATATAAACTTCAAGTCTATGTAAAAACAGTATTTAATATAAAAATCTTTGTTTTTCGAGAAAACAATAGCATTGTTCTAAGACTTGTTTTGTGTTAGAATTTATTTATTATGAAAATACTTCACACCGCCGATTTACACTTAGGCAAAAAGCTCTTTAATGTTGACAGACTGGAAGAGCAAGCTGCCGTAATGAATGAAATAATAGAAATTGTCGAGCGGGAAAAAGTCGATATGGCTTTGATTGCGGGCGATATTTTTGATACAGCGTTGCCTTCTGCCGCCGCTGAGAGTTTGTTTTATGAGAGTATGGTAAGGTTAGGCAGGCTTTGTACTGTTATTGTAATAGCAGGCAATCACGATGACCCAGTAAGACTGTCCGCTGCCAAAGATATGGCATTGTATTGCAATATAGTAATAGCAGGCGAACATGACATTACCTATTCGGCCAAAAATATAACAGCTGGCAAAGGCTATATCCAAACAGTAGTAAACGGCGAAAAAGTCGTAGTCAATATTTTGCCTTATCCTTCTGACTCTAGAATGGGCGATGTCATTGACGAAAACACTACTTATACCGATAGGGTAAAGAAGCGGCTATATGACGGTGCTGCTGGATTTGAAGACGATACTGTCAATATCAGTATAAGCCATTTGTTTTGTGTAGGCGGTGTAAAAGAAGGCGATGAAAGAGAAATAGAACTAGGGGGTGCACGGATTATTCCTGTTGATGCGTTCCCGAAGGCACATTATACAGCGTTGGGGCATATTCACAAACCGCAGACTATTTCCAAAACCAACAATATATATTACAGCGGATCTATTATGCCTTATGCATTTGACGAGAATACGCAGAAGTCTGTAATTATTGCTGATATTAATAAAAACGGTATTAATGAGCTTAGGCGTGTACCCATTACCATGTACAAACAGCTTGCAAAACTTTCTGCCGAAAATGTAATACACGCCCAAGAACTTCTACAGCAAAACAGCGAAAAGTGGGTGTGGCTAGAGTTGAAATTAAATGAAAGCCTGACTGACAGCGATAACAAATTACTAAAAGCTTTTCCTAATTTGTTAAGGCTTCAATTAATATTGCCCGAACGAAAAAAAGCAGTGTTAAAGGATAAAGAACAAAAGACCGACCGACAGATTTTTTCAGAATATTATCAAAGTCAGTTCGGAACACAGCCAAAAGAAGAATTGGTCAATTTGTTTTTGGAAATAATGGAGAATAATATATGAAGCCCCAACTTTTGCGTATCAAGGGTATAAAAAATTATTTATCAGAACAAGTGATAGATTTTGAAAGCCTTTCTAGCGAAGGCGTGTTTGGGATTTGCGGTAACAGCGGCAGCGGAAAATCGGCTATTATTGATAGTCTAATAATTGCCTTGTACGGCGACCTTCCTGATAATTCTGATTACAGCAATTATGATATTGTCAATCTTACAGATAAATGTGCCGAGATAGATTTTATTTTTACTCTCAATGTTTCCAATGAGAACAAAATATATCAAATAACAAGAAAATTACAACCTTTAAAAAGCAACAAAATGTCTGCCGAGATTTTTGATATCACGCAACAAAAGATTTCTTTGGCGTCAGGGCAAAGAGAGGTAAACAACTTTGTAACCAATCTTCTCAAGCTGGATGTAAACGATTTTGCAAAATGCGTTGTTTTGGTTCAAGGCGAATATGACAAATTTGTTTCACAAAAAGATTCCGAACGCAAAAAAATGGTAGGCAATATTTTTTCGCTGAAAAAGTACGGAGAGGATCTTAACAGTAAGGTTTTGGGATACAGGCGAGAATTAGAAAATCAAGAAAGAGTGCTTGAGAGTTTGCTTGAGAGTATTGGGCATATCGACCAGAAAATCATTGACAGCAAAACAAAAGAACTAAAAGCGCAAAAAGACGCCCAGAAAAAGATTATCGACCAAAAGCAAATATTAGAAAAGGCATATAACGAACTAGAAAAGGGATATAAGGATTATCAAGATTATATAAAGTTAACATCCGAGATAGAAAATGCAAAAAAAGAAATACTAAGCCAAAAACAAAATATAGAAAAGCTTACAGCACATTACAAAAAAACGGCAGAGGAAGCAAAAAAGCAAAAAGAACTCACCTCCAAAAAAGAACAGCTCAAGTCGTATATAGATGCTTTAGAAAAGAACATAAATGTTCAGAAAAAAATTGATGACTATGTAGCCAAAAGGATTCTTAAGGCAGAAGAATACAAAAAATTAGACGGGGAAAGAAAAAAGATTCTCCTAGAATCAACTCAAATTGATGAAGAGATGAATAATATTCAAGAACAGATAAAAAAGCAATTAGATTTATTATCAAGGTCAGCGGATATAATTTGTAAGTTTGACGATAATTTGTCTATAAAAATTATAGAAGAGTTTAACACATTTTCGCAAAAGACGGATAAGTATTTGGATTTTAACAATCAATTAATAGAGATTAAAAACAATATTATCGAAAGAGACAAACAGCTTAATGCATTAATACCTATACAGACAGAAGCCGTAAAAAACAAAGAAAAAGGTGAAAACGAACTCAACGCTTTGAAAGAACAAGAAACACATATATCAATGCACAATGCCGCAACGTTAATTAGGTGTCAGGTCAAGGTAGGCGAGCACTGTCCTGTATGCGACAATATAATTACTCAAATAAAAAATGACGGTGAGGCTATAGAGAATATAGACGATATTAAGAATCAGATTTCTTTTCTTGAAAAAGGACTTTTTGATTTGACAGGTGCTGTTGCCTTAAACTCCGAAAAAATCAATAATATAGAAAAAGAGCAAAAAGAGAGCAAGAACAAAACTGAAAAGCTCCAAGCTGACATGGCTAATTTGAATATGAGTCCAGATTGCCAAATAATCAGAGAGACCTTTAGGTCAATTAAAGACAGCTGTGTTGCTTTAACTGATAAGCTAAACAAGACCAAAAAAAGCCAACAAGACCTTACTGCAAAATTAGAGGTCATAAAAGTTTCTTTATCAAAAGTAGAAGAAGAAGGCAAAGCCCTAAATGAGCAGATTAACGATTTTAAAAACGACTTAAAAGAAGTCTTGGGCGAATACAACAGTATTGACAATGCGTTGCAGTTTTCTGCTGCTGCTTATAAGTCATTGGAAAAACAGATTAACGATATTACAGAAGCCGAAAGACAAGCGGAAAAAGACTTGAACTTTGGAAAAGCAAATTTAGAAAAGACTGAAATTAGATTGAGCGGATATATGCGTGAGATAAACAAGCTCAATCCAAAAGAAATAAAAGAGCAGGAACTGCAATCGGCAAAAGAGGTTTTAAATACACAAAACCAAAAAGAAAGAGAGCTGTCTCAAAAAATCGGGGCGTTAATTGGAGAGATAGAACGGCTCAAAAATGATCTTATCAAGTACAACGCAAACAAAAAAGAGTTAGCTGCTGTCAAAAAAAGACTTGATCTGGTAAAAGAACTTCATAAGCTCACTCAAGGCAACAAGCTTATGGAGTTTATGGCGCAAGAATATATAGTTGAGTTTACTTATACTGCCAGCGAATACCTCAATATGCTGACTATGGGACAGTTTGAATTAGAATATGACAACGGGTTTTTTATAAAAGATTACCTTAACAGCGGTCAGTATCGCAATGTCAATACAGTTTCTGGCGGAGAAAAATTTTTGGTTTCTTTGTCGCTGGCTATAGCCATTTCACGTGCCCTGTCTAGACGTGCAGGAGCGGCGGCGGTAGAGTTTTTGTTTATAGACGAAGGCTTTGGAACATTGGATTCTGGACTTATAGATACAGTAATGGATACTTTGGACAAGCTAAAAGGGGATTTTGTCATAGGATTAATATCCCATCGTCAAGAACTTCAACAACGACTACCCAAAAAACTTATAATTACAAAACAAGACAATGATTTGACCATTTTGCAAGCGTAAAAATTTTAACCGTAATAATCTATTACAGCGTTAACACTTGACAGTTTGCCCACAATATCCTGATATCCCCGGCTAATATAATTATCACCGCTTATTACCGAAACACCGCGGGCATTGAGTGCCGCACCGATTAAGGCAGCACCGCCACGCAAGTCGCTTGCTGCAAGCTTAGACGGCTCTAATTTTTCTACACCTTCAATTACTGCGGTGTTGGCTTGAATATTTATTTTGGCACCCATAAGGTTAAGTTCTTCTGCTTGACGGAATCTGTTTTCAAACACCGTTTCGGTAATAGTACTCACTCCGTCCGAAACCGCCATAAGACTGAGCATAAGCTGCTGTAAGTCTGTCGGAAATTCGGGATGAGGTCCTGTGGTTATATGAGAGGCTTTTAGCCTTCTGTCAACTGATATTTTTATAATATTATTTTTAGAAATAATTATTGCGCCCATATCTTTCAAAACTTCTATAACTTTGTTCAAGTCGTCAGCTCGGGCGTTTTTTAATATCAAATCTCCTCCGCATATACCGCAATATATCAAAAATGTTCCTGCTTCTATATGGTCAGGAGAAACCGTATAAGGTACGGTTTGAACAAGTCTTGCAACTCCGTTAATCGTGATAGTAGGTGTGCCCACACCTTTTATATCTGCACCTACTGAAACCAAAAAATTAGCCGCATCAATTACATTGGGCTCTGTTGCGGCATTTTTTATAACGGTTTTGCCTCTGGCACGCACAGCGGCAATCATCAAGTTTACCGTTGTACCCACAGAAGGATAAGGCAAAGTAATATCTCCGCCAGAGAGTTCCCCCTTGCTGTTAAGAAAAATTTTATCTTCGACCATAGTGCATTTTACGCCCAAAGCCTCAAAACCGTCCAGATGATAATTAATCGGTCGAGAACCAATTTTGCACCCGCCGGGCATGCTTACGCATCCCATCTTAAATCTTCCGATAAGTGCACCCATAAAATAGCTTGCGGCACGGATACTGTGCATTTTTGGATGAGTTGCAAAACAGCTGTTAAGAGTGTTGGGTTCTATGACCATAACACCGTGAGCGTCGATATGAGTGCGGCATCCCATAGAATACAGTATCTCTCTCATATCAAAGATGTCTTCAATCAAAGGGACATTATGCAATTCTATAGCAGAATCGCATAAGCAGGCAGCGGCAATAATAGCCAAAGTTGCGTTCTTGCTGCCGCTGATAATAACCTCTCCTTCCAGTCTTTGTCCGCCGTTTATCATTATCATAGCTTTAGTATAAATAGACCTTTTGAAATTATTCTGTTTTTTAATACTCTTTTTAAGAATAATCCAAAAGGCAGGGTAATAAAAATTGTTTTTATATTTTTTGTATAGACAAAAAATCAATGGGCATAATCCATATATTGAGCATAAATAGCCAAAAGGTTGGATATAAAATATGTCAGAAGAACTAACAGGCAATATAACTCTAAAAAAAGGCGACGAAGTGTTTTTGGATAATGTCAGTCTTAGACTTAACAAAGGTGAGGCAATGGCATTGCTGGGTGAAAATATACCTCTAAAACGCTTATTTTTAAAAATTATCGCATCTCAAAAAAAAGACCTTGTCTTATTAATAGAAGACGATACGATATTGTCTGATATAATTTTGAGTAATTCTGACAGATACATTTTACGAACGAGTATTTTATTTGGAACATTTGATGTTACCGAATATCTTGAATACAAATTTTCACATCTTGAAATGCCGCGCGCTCAAAGATTAGTTATTATAAAAGACAGATTGACAAGATTTGGGCTAGAAGATTACGCTAATCAAAAGTTAAAAAGTCTCTCATCATTTCAAGCCGTTTTACTAAATATTGTTGCTCAATCCACCACGAACAAAAAGATAATAATAATAGACGGCGACAGTTTTTTTGATGTAGGAATAAAACCTGCAATGGAGAGAGCTATATGCGGGCTCAAAAGCTTAGGATACGGCATAATTCTGTCAGTATGCCAAAATGAACTGGGCAATATTGCAGGTATTGACAGAATGGGCAAGATAGAAGACGGAAAAATAAAAGAATTGACGCCTCCTTTAACAAAATCAGACAAAAAGCTTGTTAACCCCAATTTGATTTCAAAATGGCGATTATTCTTAATGCGGCTAAAAAGAAAGGCACGAAAAAACGCCCAGAAAAACATAAAAATTGAGCTTGTCCGCCCCAAGGATGATTTTTAATGCAATTTTAATCTTTTTTTAATATGATGTTAATGCTTTTTTTCACTTGATATAGTATATTTATACTGTAAATAAAGGCAGGTAACATTATGAATATGATTAAATGGTTATTAAAAGTTATATTTGGGTTGATTTCATTTTTTGGAATTGTTGCGGCAATAAGTGTTCCGATTGTGCCCATGGCAATGTTTATTACCAACTGGGCAGGGTGGACTTTGCCTGTTTTGGCTAATCTACCTTGGTGGACTCCTTATTCAGTGGCAGCTTTCGGCGGATTTTTGATTACAATAATTATCAAGACATTGCCCGTAAAACGTAACTTCAAGAGATTTATTACCGAAGTTATATTGTTTGGTTTGATTTTTGGCGGATTGTTCTATGCAGCTCGAACATATTTCTATCATTACACCATAGCAACCCCGTATATAATCAATAAGGCTTTCTCTTTCACACACTTTGGTTTTATCCCCAAAGTTTTTGCTACCAATATGTACACAATGCTGACGGCTGGGGGAGCGCTGTTTGTGTTCTTACTGATTGCTGTTCTTAGTCGTGCATTGCGAAACAAACAAAAGCTAGAAGCAAAGCTTACGGTTCAGCCCACTTACAAAGTTGCAGCTCGTGCAACCACTCCTACTAATGTAGTAAGCTCTACGGACGGCAGCAAGATTGCCGACTACAAAGCAAAAAAATATGTAAGAGATATTTGGGGCAACTATATTGAAGAAGAAGACTACAACGCAAGAATTAACGAATCCAAAAACCGCCGCATATAACTATAACTAAAAATATAAAAAATAATCCCGTCTTAAGTTTTTAGACGGGATTTTTATTTTAGTCGGTTAAGAGTTTTAACCCGATGTTTCTGTAAGTTTGCCTTAAGATGTTATCTAAAGTCAACGGCAGCATTGCTGTTAGCAGCTTTTTTGCAAGCATTTTCTCAATTAAGTCTTCCAAATATTTTGCAAATCGCTCGTTAATTTCTATAAATTTTTGCTCACCGTCTGACATACTCTCGGCAAACAGTGCCGCATAATAATTGGCTTTATTGATTTCTTCCATTTCTGCGGGGTCAAGCGTACCGCGGATATGTTCGGCGTTTGTCTGCATAATTTTAACAGCACCCTCATCGCTGTTAGAAAAATTTTGATCTGTTCTTAACATCTCTATCGCCTTTTGGTACCGTTCAAGTTCTAAGATATAACATTCATAAACCGTAGCATAAACAGAAGAATACATTCTGCCGCTTTTTACTTCTTTTAAAATATTTGTCAATAGTTCGGTCAAACCTCTTGCAATTTCTTCTCCGTCAGTGTTAAGCCGTAAAGCACGTTCATAGGTGTAAGGCAATCGTCCTGCTGCTATGGGGGCAGGTTTATTCAGCTTTTCCATTTCAAGAGAACTAATGCGGTGGTTAATAGAAATACCGCAAGCTGTTTGGGTGCTTTGCTCACAGTTATATGTATAAGGGGTTATAAAGCAACCGAGCTCTATAAGATGCGGATCAATAAGATTAAGCCCGTTTTCTAAGGCTGAGCTTAGCAGCATTTCAAAATGCACTTTGTACCTGTCCAATGACTGCAATACACGCATATCGCCGTTTCTCTGTCCTGCTGCAATCGTAACGCAATGCTCTTTAAAAATCCTCGCAAAAAAAACATTGAGTTCCATTGTGCCTTTTATGTATTGCTCTCTTGTCATAACCCTTCCCCCTAAAATTGTCCTGATTCTTTAATTTATTTATATTCCAAAAAGCCTGTTACTATGATAGGAAGGGACAAAGGGTTTGTTTTTCATAATTATTGTTTTTGACAAAAACAGACAGTTGTTTTATTGAAACAAGTCTTCAAAGCCTCTCAAAATCTTGTCTAAATCAAACAGTTTATCGGTATTTTCGCTAGCTTTGTTTTCTTCTTTTTGATTCTCTTCTATAATTTCAGGCGGCGGCGGGGCAAGAGTGCCTTCAACTATAAGCCCTTTTTGCGGGGCATATCTATCATCTCTTATTTTAACTTCTTTTAATAAGGTATCGTCATGATAATAACGCAGATAACCTTCGCTTATCATACCGTCTTTGGGCTGCTGAACAATGTGAGTTTGACCTTTATATTTAACATATTTTGAATACTTACCTTCATAGTCCAGTATCTTTTCACTGCCGCTATGGGCAAGTCGGGACAATATCTTATACCGCCTTGTTATCCGATAAGGCATTTTAATGCCATAAAATTCAACTATTACGCGTGAATCAGTGCAATAGCTGTGAATATAAATATTTCTTCCGCTGTTATTGCGAAACTTCAGATCACTCCAACTGCCGTTAACCATAGCATCAAAAGACGGCTCAATATAACTTACCCTAAGGCTATGGTGGTTAGCAGATATTATTTCCATATCCGCTAAAAGTGCGGCATTATATACAGTGGTTGAAGCCTGACAAACACCGCCCCCAACGCCTTGCTCGTATCTTCCGCCCATAATAATCTTTGCTTCCACAAAGCCGTTATATGCCGATCTTGGACCGACTGCTCTGTTAAAAGAAAAAATTTCGCCATGCGGAATAATAAGCCCATCAAGCTTTTTAAATGCAAGCCTGATATTGTGTTTTCTCGCAGCAGAAGACGATGAATAGCCTGTAGAAAAACGTGAACGCAAATATGTTTCTTGTCTGCAATATTCAGAATCTACTTGAGCAGGTACAGGCAGTGTTTTTACTTTTACTTTTGGATTGGCAGTAATCAAAAGCTGTGAATATATATCGTCATACAATTTTTCAGAGTCAGCAACCTGCCCCTTTTTCTCTTTTACTATAGCAAACTTTATATCGTTGTTAGGTCTGAAAATCACTTTGGCATTTTGAGGGGATGTATTGACATTGAGGATAAGCCATCTTTCTATGTCGTCGTTAAGTCCTGCAAACATAAATTGAAAAGCCTGCAAACTGCTCCACCCTTGAGATTTTATAAGCTTCAAAGTCTTTATCTTTTGGCTAAAGTCAGCTAAACGGTTGTATTTTTGTCCGTCATAAATATGTGTAAAGACTTTGGACTTCACCTTGTATTTTTGAGGATAGAAAACACCTGTTTTTCCCTCATAACTTATTGTAATTTTGGGGTTATCCTTGGCAGGAATAGCCAAAGCCGTATAAAAAGAACAGGTGCTTGCGTTTACCGCAAGCACCGTCAAAAATATTATCAAAAAAAGTTTATATTTGCCTCTCATCTACAGCCCCAAAACTTCTATAGTTTTTTGTTCGGTTTTAAAATCGGTAATTAGTCCGTCATCAATATTATGTGTATCGCTTCCGTTTGTATTAATAAGATTATATTTATCTGCCACTATGTGCAGGGTAGTAACTTTCTATGCCCATTAACCCAGCATTGACTGCTTTTTTTATTAGATTTTCAAAATCAATTTTATCCAGATTTAACCTTCCGGGGTGTGCAAGCACGGGTATACCAGAGCTTTGCCTAATGATATCTATAGCCTCATATGGGTCAAAATGATAAAAATCCACAAAGGCAGGTTTATTATAACTAAGATATAAGTCAAATGCCTGTTGTTTGGATTTTACATAGCCTTTTTGAGCCATCAAACTTGCTATATGCGAACGTGAAACAGAATGAGTGTTAAATGTTTTTTTAATTTCTTCCAAGGTTATAAAAATTTTAAAGCCTCTTAGCTTTTCTAACATTAACTCTATTCTGTGAGTGCGTGCAATTTTTAGATTTTTCAATTCACCGATTATAGGTGCTTGAGAATTTGGATCTATATTATAGCCCAAAATATGAATTTCTCTTTCTTTAAAGGTGCTGAGTTCTATTCCGCTTATAGCCTTTAGATTATTGGTTTTGCATGCTTTCAAAAAATCATTTACGCCGTGAAATGTATCATGGTCTGTTAATGCTATCGTGTCCAAAGCTAATTTTTTGGCACGGTTTATAAGTTCGGAATAAGTAGCTGTTCCGTCTGAATTAAAGCTATGCATATGCAGATCGCTTAACAAATATATATCCTCTTTTGTCTATAATATTTTATATTTTTTTATTATTGTTTTTGCATAAGTTAATAATTGGTCTTTTTGATTTTGTACTTTTTGAGTTATGCAATCATCTAGCAATTTGTTTAAAACCGTGCTTATATTGTGTTTGGGTATATCGGGATAAGTGCTTATTAAGTCATTGCCGTTAATATTAAGTTCCTTTAGAGATTTTGGCAAGCCTAGCTTGATGATTTCTTTTCGTGCAGTTTCAAATCTTTGGCTTCTATCGTGTTTGCCTGTACCGTGGGCAAAGGTGTCTGCACGCACCAAATCTATTAAGTCATCCAAAATATCATAATTTTTTATTACAAACTTTCTTAACTTATCAGGTCGTGTTTTTTCTTTTAAGTCGTACATGTGCGTATCAATGAGTCTTACGATTTTTTCTACTAATGAATTGGGATATTTCAAACCTTTTTGCCCCAGTCTGTTTTTTACAATAGCTATTCCTATATCGCTGTGATGATGCATATTGCCGTATTGTTTTTGAGATGCGGGCTTACCTATATCGTGTAGGAGTGCGGCAAGGCGAATATGGGGAGGGGCGATTTTAACAGTTTGAAGCAAATGGTTGTACACATCATAAGAGTGGTATTTTAAATTTTGCTTAAAACCCATACCGTCATTAATTTCTGGGATAATGTATTTCCACAAATCCAGTTCTCCGATTAATTTTAGCCCACGATAATGTGCATCAGGTATATTGTATTTGGTGTCGGCAATTAAGATTCTGTCAAATTCCTCGCGTATTCTTTCGCTTGAAATATATTTCAGATTGTGTCCAAACTTCTTAGCACTAAGAAATGTATTAGTTTCTATTTCAAAGCCAAGCTCGCAGGAAAAGCGAACCATTCTTAAGATTCGAAGTCCGTCAAAAGAAAAGACGGTATTGGGAGAATTGACTGCACGTAAAGTCTTATTGTTTATGTCGTCTATACCATTATGAAAATCTAATGTTTTATCGGTCTTTATATCGTAATATAAGCAATTACAGGTAAAATCTCGTCTAAAACTGTCGGTATACGGGTCTTTGATAAATTCAGAAGATTTTGGAGTATGTTCACCAGCATCATACTTTTCAGTCCTAAAAGGTGTATATTCAAATTTGACTCCGCTAATAATTATAATAGAAGTATCTAACTTGCTGTTTACTATACTAAAGCTTGCGGTTTTGGGCAAAAATCTTGACAACTCCAAAGAGCTGACAGCACCTGCAATATCAATATCATACGGCGGAAGGTTAAGTAAATTATTTCTGACATAACCGCCTGTGATATATAACGGGAACGGAAGAGATAACAACCATTCTTTGAGCAAAATTGGCAAATTCATAATAATAGTATAACATTTTAAAGACTTTTATGTTAATAATATTTACTTCTATGAGGTTTTAATGCTAGAATACTACAAAAGGGGGCTAAAATTATGTACCATATTATAATTAACTCTTCCACCAAAAAAGGCAGGCGTGCGGTTGATAAATTAACCAAAGAATTGACACGCCGTGGCTTGGAATATAAATTTCATTTTACTCAATTTCCAAAACACGCAAAAACATTGGCGGCAGAAATTGCACAAAGCGGTGCCAAAAACATCATCGGTGTAGGCGGAGACGGAACTTTTCATGAGATTATCAATGGAATTCAAAATCTATCCGAAGTCAATCTGGGTTTTATACCTCTAGGCAGCGGAAACGATTTTGCGACTTGTGCAAAGCTTTATAAACATAGCGTCAAAAAAGCACTAGACAGCATTTTAACAGGCAATATAAAAAAGATAGATTACATACAATTTGAAAGCGGAATAAGATGTCTTAATATAGCTGGAACAGGACTTGATGTTGAGGTTTTGAAAAAAACGCTTGCTATGAGAAGGCTCAAAGGCAAGCCGATGTATCTTTGGGGCTTGATAAGAGTACTAAAAAACTTTGATCCGTATAAGATTGATGTGGAATTTGACGGTCAAAAAAAATCGTATGAATGTATTATGATAGGTGTTGCCAACGGTACTAACTTTGGCGGCGGTATGAAGCTTTCTCCGTATTCTAATATCTCAGACGGTAAGCTCAATCTTGTTGTAATAAAAATGGTCAAACGCAGCAAAATCAAATTCATCCTGCCTAAGTTCTTGCGCGGCGGTCATATTAATATGTATTTTACAGAACATTATATAGTAGACAAAGTAAAGATTTCTTCTCAAGAATCCTATAAAGTCGAACTTGACGGCGAGATTTATTCGGATCTTAACTTTGATTGCCATGTAGTAAGAAGCGGTATTAATATGCTTGGCAGGTAATTCTTGTTAATAGAATACCGCTTGACAAAACAAAATAAAGCCGTTAATATAACGCAACCTAAAAAAACGAGTTAGGAAAGAAGCTTGAGTGTTTTTTTAGGGAGCTAACGTACATTAAAAAAAAGAAGAGTCAACGAAGAAGAGGAAATATGAAAAATTTTCCAAAGAAATATTAAAAAATGGGTTGACAATGAGATAGGGATTTGATATTATATCTAAGCTATCTTGAACGGTAGCGGTTATGCACATTGACAAGGGAATAAGAAAAAGACAAAAACATCATCAAGCAAGAAAAAAAATAAGTGCGAGTCTTTTGAAAAAAAGAGATTTAGATTAAGAGAAATAATACTCTTAACTTTACGAGGAAATAGTCAGAGTAAAGTCTATGAGAGTTTAAGGATTAAATTTGAGAGTTTGATCCTGGCTCAGGACGAACGCTGGCGGCATGCCTCACACATGCAAGTCGAGCGGTAAGCAGTAGCAATACTGCCTAGAGCGGCGGACGGGTGAGTAATGTATGAACAATCTACCCTATACTACGGGATAACATTCAGAAATGGATGCTAATACTGTATAAGACCACGCCAAGGCATCTTGGAGGGGTAAAAGAAATTCGGTATAGGATGAGTTCATATCCCATTAGCTAGTTGGTAGGGTAAAAGCCTACCAAGGCTGCGATGGGTAGCCGACCTGAGAGGGTGAACGGCCACACTGGAATTGAGAAACGGTCCAGACTCCTACGGGAGGCAGCAGTGGGGAATATTGGGCAATGGAGGAAACTCTGACCCAGCAACGCCGCGTGAATGAAGAAGGTCTTCGGATTGTAAAGTTCTTTAATTGGTGACGAAAAAAATGACGGTAGCCAAAGAATAAGCCACGACTAACTACGTGCCAGCAGTCGCGGTAATACGTAGGTGGCAAGCGTTG
>ENA-UOOK01003125-UOOK01003125.1-fermentation-metagenome-genome-assembly--contig:-NODE-3125-length-19215-cov-6.800731_pt1 | contig 19215 bp, 15 predicted proteins | sample MGYA00245777_ERZ724023 | MGnify/ENA primary metagenome ERZ724023 (study PRJEB28704, sample SAMN03018312) | fermentation metagenome | biome: anthropogenic terrestrial biome; feature: soil; material...
CGTCCTCGCGTTCCTGCGCGCCGAGGACGGCGGCGATGGCCTGCGCGACGCTGGGCTTTTCCGCGATCACCAGGCGGCAGCTCATAGTCCCGCCTCCCTCCGCAGAATGTCCGCCGCATCCAGCCGCTCCCACGGCAAGTCGAGGTCGGCCCGCCCGAAATGACCGCAGGCGGCGGTCTGTTGATAAATAGGGCGGCGAAGCTCCAGCCGTTCGATGATGGCCGAGGGGCGCAGGTCGAAGTGCTTCTGAACGAGGGCGAGAATCTCCGCATCGGGCAGCTTGCCGGTGCCAAAGGCGTCTACGGCGACGGATACCGGCTGCGCCACGCCGATGGCGTAGGCAAGCTGGACCTCCAACCGTTTCGCAATCCCCGCCGCAACGAGGTTCTTGGCGATGTGGCGGGCGGCATAGGCGGCGCACCTGTCCACTTTGGTCGGGTCTTTGCCGGAAAACGCCCCGCCGCCATGCCGGGCGAAGCCGCCGTAGGTATCAACGATGATCTTGCGGCCGGTCAGCCCCGAATCGCCGTGGGGACCGCCCACCACAAACCGACCGGTGGGATTGACAAAGTATTTTGTGCGTTCGTCCAGCAGATGGGCGGGAACAGCCGCCTCGACCACATGGCGCAGGATATCCCTGCGGATGACCTCCTGATCGATCTCCGGCGCATGCTGCGCCGAGATGACAATGGTGTCCACCCGCACAGGCGCCCCGCCCCGATATTCCACCGTCACCTGAGATTTGCCGTCCGGTCTAAGATAGGGCAGCAGTCCGCTCCTGCGCACTTCCGAAAGACGCCGGGTCAGCCTGTGGGCGAGGTGGATGGGTATGGGCATAAAATCCTCGGTTTCATCGGTGGCATAGCCGAACATCATTCCCTGATCGCCAGCGCCGTTGCTGAAGGAACCCCCGGCTTTTGCTTCGAGAGAAGCGTCCACTCCCAGGGCAATGTCTGGGGATTGGCTGTTCAGGGATACCAGAACGGCGATGGAATCGGCGTCAAATCCGCTCCCCGCGCCGGTGTACCCGATACGGCGAACCGTGTCCCGCACGATGGTCTGGACATCCACGGTGCAGGAAGTGCTGATCTCGCCCATGACGAACACAATGCCGGTGGCGGCTGCAACCTCGCAGGCCACCCGCGCTGCGGGATCTTTGGCGAGGATGGCGTCAAGAACAGCGTCGGAAATCTGGTCGCAGAGCTTGTCGGGATGCCCCTCGGTGACCGATTCCGAGGTAAATAAAAAGTCTTTCATGGCGTGTTTTCTCCTTTTTATGAGCTTTGTAGGCAAAGAGAAACAGCGCGGGGATTTCCCGCGCTGTCCTCCAAGTATCGGCTAACTTACGTCAGCTATGCCGCCGCCCGTGGCGGCGGTTGCGGCGGGGTTCTCCTCGCTGGGGGAAGCACCCGCCTTCTCCGAAGCGACCTCGCTGTCGGCGGCTTGCGGGGCTTCGGGGGCGGTATCGTCCCGCTCCTTGCGCTTGCCTGTTTTGAAGCTGGAGTCCCCCGGCAGACTGCGCAGAAGCAGCTTCCTTGCCGAAGCGTACTCCGGCCCGATGAAGCCCAGGCGAAGCAGGAAACACCGGAAAGCGAACTTTTCGCTGGTTTTGTTGTCGGCAGCTTTTTCCTTCGCAGTGACCCGTTTCTGCTTTTTCGCCATGTCGCAAATAGCGACGACAAGCTGGGTATAGGCGTGGATTTCCTCCGGCGCCGCATCGGGCGGGAACCAAGAGAAACAAAGCCTGTCACTTTCCCGCTGGATGGGCAGGGCATCCGCGCCAACCGCCTTGCGGATCAGAGCGGATTTGCTTGCCACCAGCTTTTCGAGGTTGTCAAACGCCGTTTCGGTGAAGCCCTCCAGCGGAACCGCAATGGAGAGCTGATCGGGAGCATCGTCCTCATGGCAGGGAGCCTCCGGCCCAGCTTCTTCGAGGGAGTCCTCCGACACGAAGCCCTGTGCGGCCAGCCCCGCAAGTAGCTGACGGACATCATGTTCATCCGTGCGCTCATCCCAAAGCAACGTCCCATTTTTGTCGATGATGTAATTTTGCACAACATAGGCGAAGGTGGGCGCCTTTTGATAGACCGCCCCGCAGAGGGTGAGCGCGCTGACCGCTGCCACCAACATCTTGCGCTCCGCGCCTGTTACATTAAATCTAATTTCCATATTCCGCACCTCGTTCTTCATATTTCCCGCAGTTCCTGCGTTTGTGGTATGTTAACTCTTGTGTGCGGAAATTGCAGCGCCCCTTGCGAAAAAACCTGTGACAATGTTTCGGCGGCGGTTTTGTGTGGCTTGCCACTTGGTTCTTGAAGCATATATTTTGTGGTATTGCGTCTTGAAAATTACCATATATTGTGTTATCATTAAAACAGTATATGGTTTTTAGTGAATAATTTCGGGTAACATACACCACCTCTACCAGAGGACACGGACTAAAGGATTGATCAGTTTATGAGCTTTAAAAAGGATTCCTTCGGGATTGATATTAGTGGCATTGGGACACCGTTTTCACCTCCCGCGATACAGAATATTTTGGAACAGCAGGAGCGCATAAGTAGAATGCTCGAGCCTGCAGTATCTATTAGGACCATGTTGGATCAAGAATCACAATTAGCGCATATAGTTGAGCCTCCCGCAATGTTTTCGGCATTTTTAGACCAGCAAAATCATCTGCAATCAGCCATATCTCCGATGATGGAAGCCTGCAGATCGCATCAGAATCTTATTGCTGAACACGGGTTGGCCTTTAGCAAAACAATTGCGGAAAGCATCCCTGTTTCTCAATTGGATATGATTCCCCCATCAGTTGCGACATCTCTTTCGGATGCCTTTGATAATCATGCGTATGAGCTGGCAACGGCTATGGGCCGCTCACTGGAAGCCTGTATTCCGAAATATGACGAAATGTCCAATAATCTTGCCAGAGCGCTTGAAGCATCTCTGCCGCAGCTCAATGCAATAAGTGAAATGGCATATAAGCTTACAGAATCAATCCCACGAATTGATTCTGCTGTTATATCGATTGCGCGACAAACCGTAAACTCATTGGATATGATCTCATCTTCATTTCAATGCGGTTTATCAGCACTTGTAGATTCGCTTGAAAACATAAGAATCCCCAATTTCGATCACCTCGCCAATTCCCTCAACTACATCAGCGGTTTTGAAGAAAAGAACGAACTGCTGAAGAATTTTGGCTGGTATTTGATCTCAGAGCTGCCGGAGGGTATCGTTGAAACCATTTATGAACGCCGCGATGAAATCACTCAAGATGAAGTCGATGCCCTTATCGTGCAATATTTCAGAAAAGATCGCTGCTCCGCTTTGAAAGAAATTGTAAATGGTTGGGTAGACATATCCTGTTTTAAGTCGAGAAAGGATGTTTTCCACCAGGCTCAGGTTTGCCATTCACGGCGGACGTTTATTGCATCTACCACGCTGATGGCTGTCCATTTTGAAGGCATAATAACAGATTTCGTCCGTGAAAGGCTTCCTCATCCAACCAATCCCGACGAAGAAAAAGCCCTGGACAAGCAGTTAAGGTGCAAGAATGCCTTGAATAGCATAAGTGAGTTAGCAAACGATTTGCCCATGAGCACCATGCATTTTACGGATTGGATTGTATGCTCATTTGTTTTGGAATGTGTTGATGCGGCTTTTAACGCAAACTTCTCACCGATTAACCCAGATAACTGTCCCAATTCCTCCCGCCATAAAATAGCGCACGGGCATGCAACAGAAAAGGAAACCGAGGCCAACTCATTACGCAGATTTTTGTTTATGAATGAACTATATAAGCTGTTTTGCTGTTTAGACAAAGAATACCAGGTGGCATCTTAAGAGTATTTACTCGCAGATATGGTGCGGGGCTACAGCCCCGCACCATTGTTGTTCTTGTAATGCCTATACCATCCATTTTCCTTTCCGACGCCCCCTCCACAGGGCAATGCCGCAGGCCCCGGCGAGGGCAAACAGTAGCCCTGCCAGCGCATAATCCAGCGTGGGCAACGCCTCGCCGGTTTTGGGAATGGAGATACCCGGCGTGCCGGTGGGCGGGTTCGGCTTAGACGGCTGAACCGGCTGGTTTCCATGCTCCTTCATATTGGTGACCTCCACCTTCACAACCGCGCCGGCCTTAATGCGAAACAGGATTCTGGTGTTCTCCAGCTTGAATCCCTCGGGCGCTGTTTTTTCCAACAGATAGTAGTCCCCCGCAGGGAGGGAAAGCGCAGCGGTACCGTCCGCACCGCTGATGATTTCCCCGATCTTTTTATTGTCGGTAAGGCTAAACACCTCAAACACCGCACCGGGCAGGGGCTGACCGCTGCCTGCGGCCTTTTTCATCAGTTTCACCGTGCCGGCGGCGGGCGTTTCCGGCTCCAGTTGCTTATTGCTGAGAGTGATTTCCTTTGTTTCCCCGGTCCTGATCTTGAAATCTACCGTATCCGCCGACAGCGCGTATCCTGCCGGGGCTTTCAGTTCCCGCAGGAAATATCCGCCCGCCTCAAGCTCCAGCACAGCCTCGCCGTAGCGGTCGGTGGTGATCTCTTCCAGCTTCTCGCGGGTGGCGGCATCGTAGATACCGAACACCGCGCCGGAAAGAGGCTTACCATCCTCGGATTTCTTGATAATTAAAAGAGAACCGGCTGTGGACGCCTCCTGCTTGTTGGTAACGGTGACTTCCTTGGTCTCCTCTGATTTAATACGAAAGGCGATGCGGCCACTGTCCAGTCTGAAGCCTGTGGGCGCCTCCAGCTCCCGCAAATAGTATTCGCCCGCCGCCAGCTCCAGCGTGGCCTCGCCGTAGCGGTCAGTGGTGATTTCGCCCATGCGCTTGTCGTCGGAAGCGCGGTATGCACCGAACACAGCGCCTTTCAGAAGCGTTCCTGTCTTTTCCGCTTTCTTAATGATAAGCAGCTTGCCGGGCTTGCTTTCGGGTGCGGGCGGCATGGGCTTCTCCACAGCCTGATTGGTGAGGGTGATCTCGGTTGTTTCGCCCTCCTTTACAGCGACGGCGGTCTTTTCATTGGAAAGAACATATCCCGCGGGTGCAGTCTGTTCGAGCAGATAGTATCCCTGCTCCAGCACCGGCAGAGCCGAGCTGACGGCGGCCCCGTCGCTGCCGGTGGCAAGTTCGCCGACCTTTTCGCCGGTGTCCGTGCGATAGAGGCCAAAAACCGCGCCGGGCAGGAGCTTGCCGTCCTCGGATTGCTTGATAATCCTGATTCTGCCGCCCTGGGGCTGGGGTACGGGTTCCTTTTCATTCTGAACCGAAACCTCCACAGCCGCGCCATGCTCGGTCAGGGCGAAAGCGACAGACCCCTCCGGCAGAAGATAACCCTCCGCGGCCGCCGTTTCCACAAGATAGTATTGGCCGAGTGGAAGCTCCGCTTGTGCGGAACCGTCCGCGCCCGTGCGCAGCTCGCCCACGTTTTCATTGTTTGCGCTGCGATAAATGTCAAAGGCGACGCCGGAGAGAGACGTGCCGTTTTCCCCGGTTTTCAGCACCTTCACGATGCCGAAACCGCGCTCGTTGGGAACAACGATCTCCACATGACTCTTTTTCGTCCCAATGGAAAAGGGGAAGGTCTCATCCGAAAGGATAAACCCCTCGACCGGAACCAGCTCCTTGATATAATAATCCCCTTTGGAGAGCTTTGCGTATGTGGCCGTACCGTCGTTTCCGATGGTCAATTCCGCAATCTTTTGCCCCGTCCTGGTATATAAGCCAAAAACAGTTCCGGCCAGCGGCGAGGTGTCGGAGCTTTCAACATCCAAACCCCGCTCGGCCATATCAGCGGCGTCCACCTTGATAACGGTGACGCTCCCTGTGGGGGAAGGCCCGTGACCGGATGTGGCGATTTCACAGCTTTCGCCGTCCTGCTTATGGAAAAGATCCGTGGGCGTCCCGCTGTCGGAATAGCCGAGGGGCGGCGTGGGTTCGGCGGCGAAAGCCGTAAGCGGTATCATCAGGCCGAACACCGCGCAAAAAACAAGCAGCATTGTCAAGATGCGTTTCAATTTGATTCCTCCGTTTCGATTTGGATTTGATCCACAAGCCTCGCCCGGACAAGCAGCCGGTGGGTCGCCTTGCGGATGGGGGTGCAGGTGTAGAGGGTGAGCAGACGCTCGCCCTCCGGCTGAATAAAGGCGGTTTGGTCTCCGGGTTCGATGACCAGCGTCTCGAACACCTCGTAGGTGAAGGCCGCGCCGCTCTTGTCCTCATAGCGGATGAGATCGCCCGCGGATACCTCGTCCAGCCGGTTAAAGAACTGGCCGTAGGTATAGCTGCGATGCCCCGCGATCACAGCGGTGCCCTCGCCGCCCAGGGGCGCGGTTTGCGGCACATGTCCCACCGCCACCTTGAGCTGGGTCTCGGAAACGCCGTCCGTCACCGGCAGAACCGCGTCGATGCGGTCGATGGTCAAGACACCCGTGCCGGTTACCTCAAGGCGCCGCGCGGGTTCTTCCTGCGGCGGCTCGGCTTGTGCTGTGAGAACCGCCTCGCCCATATCATAGAAACTCGTATCCCCGTCGGGAAAGGACTCCTCCATCACAATCACGCCGTTGCCGGATGAAATGCTATCCAGAAGCTCGGCCTGCCGGTCAAGCATCCGCTGTTTTTGCAGCATGGGCGAGATGAGCAGCCACGCGCCCGCGCAAAAAGCCCCCACCATCAAAATGGCGAGGGCCGCGGCCTTGCTTTTTTTTGCCGTCACTCTTTGTCCTCCGGGCCGGTCAGGTCGTCCTCTTCCGGGTAGAGATAATCCTCCTCATCGTCGGAGATGTCGTAATCCTCAAACTCGGTTTCGTCTTCATCGAACTCGTCCGGCTCCTGCGTCTGCTGTTTGGGCTTCAAAATCTTGAAATAATAGCCCGCGCCGCCGGCCGCCGCTGCCGCCAGCAGGATGAAGATGAGGGCACCGCCGTTGCCTTTTTCGGCGGGCTTCTCCGGCTCGGGTTCAGGAGCGGGAGTCGGCTCAGGCTCCGGCTGGGGCGTGGGCGCCGGCGTGGGAACGGCGCTCTCGCCGGATGTGCCGCTCTTCTTTTGGGCAAGCGCCGCCAAATCCTCCTCGGTCACGGCGTTCAGGAAATAGACATTCTCGGTTTCCCTTTGGCGGTCGATGATGAGATAAAAGATGTTCTCGTCCGGGGTAGTGATGGTAAAGAACTCCTTGCCGTCGCCATCGGTGGCGTTATCCACCGTAGTCGCGGAACCGGCGGGGGTAAAGGGCTTTGACTCCGGTACCGCCGATTCGGCGGGCTGGGGTGCAGGAGTGGGCGCGGGCGTTTGCTCGGCCGGGGATGCGGGCTTCACATAGTAAGGGTTCTTAATCTGAACCGCCTGTGACTTGTTCCCGGCGAAGTCGATGGCGTAGACGGTCACCGTTTCGCCTGTCCCGGCATAATCCCGCAGGATGACTTCCAGCGCGCCGTCCACACGGTAGTTGATACGCTGGCCGCCAACGAACACCGCCTCCACGCCGGATTCGGCGTCGCTGGCCTCGATGTGAAGCACGCCCTCGTTAACCTTGGCGGTCAGCGTGGGCGGCGTGGTATCGGCGGGCGCGTCCGCATGGGCCGTGACGGGCAAAGCAAAGGCGCTCACGCAGAGCATAAGCGCCAAGAGCAGCATGATAGGTTTACGCTTCATGTTCGGAAACCTCCTGTCTTTCCTGATATACAGATTTAATGGGTGTGCGGCTGTTTTGCGCCTTGAACGCGCGGATGAAATCGGCCAAATCCTGCGGCGCGACATCCACCGAGCGGAACAGGCCCACAATCTCGGTGTTTTCCATGTCGATCCGCTGGGCTTCCAGCTCCCGAAGCCGCGCCTGCAGCTCGGTGATTCTGGCCTTTGTTTTCTCAATTTCGCTGATGGTTTTCTGGATTTTCGGGTTCATCGTGACCTCCTTAATTGATTCTGCCGAAGCTGTAGAAATGCTCCGTCCAATACCTTGTGTCAATGCTGGCGTACTGCACCGGCTTGCCCGCGTGGATCATCTGGCCGTTGCCGATGTAGATGCCCACATGGGTGACCGTGTTGTGGGTGCTGTAGGTGCCTTTGAAGAAAATCAAATCCCCCGGCTGCGCGTTCTCGCGGGAAACAGGAGTGGATGCGTTATACAGCCCCTGCGCGTTGGTGGCGATATTGCGAACGCCCGACTTGGAGAGCGACCAGCACACAAAGCCGGAGCAATCGAACTTGTCAGGCCCCTTTGCGCCGAACACATAGGGCTTGCCGAGGTGTTTCTGCGCCTCCTCCATGAGCGCGGCATAACTGCCACTTCCCATTGGCGCGCCGGGATATGCGGGGAACTCCACGCCGCCCGCCTGACCGGGCGGGATGCGTCCCAAACCGTCGTCGCCGGTCTCGGAAAAGAACAGCGGATTCAGGTACTGATTTTTATAGATGACCTCGAAATGAAGATGCGGGCCCGTTGAATTGCCGGTGCTGCCCACCTTGGCGATGACATCGCCTTTTTTAATCTCCTGCCCGGCCGAAACGAGAAGCTGGGAGCAGTGGGCGTACTTGGTGACAAGCCCCTTGCCGTCCTCCAGCACCGCTACCAGTCCATAGCCGCCGCTGTCCCCGGCGAGAGTGACACTGCCGTCATGGGCGGCGAGGATTTCCGTGCCGGCGGGCATTCCAATGTCGATGCCCTTATGGTAGTCTTTTTCCCCGCTGATGGGATGGACCCGCCAGCCGTAGTAGCTGGTGACATAGGGCAGCCAGTTCCCGGAAAAGGGGTTCAGGGCGTACTGACGGTTGCCCTTGGTAGACATGAGAACGCCGAAATGCTCCTGCTGCTCTCTGTCCATGCGAGCGGAAATAATGTCGGAGAAGGAGCGGGAGGTCAGGCTGACGTTGAGGATATGCCACTCGTAGGGAACCTCCACCTCGTAGGTGTCGGTGTAGGTGTTGCCCTCTGCGTCCGTCCATGTATCGGTGCGGGTTTCAGTGCGGTAGCGGATTTCCGTCTCCTCCACAAAGGACAGGGTGTACTGTTCCTCGAAGATGGTCCGAAGCTCCGCCCGTATGCCCGCAAAGGTGAAATCCTGATATTTGGCGGTCAGGAAGGCCATCAGCTCATAGGGATCGTGGGAAATATCGTCCACATTGTAGCGGTATTCGTCAAAGCCAGGGTGGTCGCGCTCGGCATTGTCGATCTGAATCTGCAAATCCGCCTCCCACTCGGTGTAGTACAGCTCGGCGTCGTCAATATCCCGATCCTCGGCCACATAGCTTCCCGTCGTCACCGAGGACAGTACGCCCAGGGCCATATTGGAGCAGGAGCCAAACATGGTCATGATCAGCAACACCATCATGAGAATGAGCAGGGCGATCCCCACCCCCACCGGATGACGGCGAACGAAGCCGATGACCGCCTGCGTGAGCTTGGCGGCGTTTTCTCCGGCTTTTTTGGCGGCCTTTGCGCCGCGTTTTGCCTCCCGCGCCGCTTTTGCGTACTGCCGCTTGATTCTCTGCTTTTGCAAAAAGCGGGAAAGGGTACTGCTTTGAAGCTGGGGATTGTCGTGCAGGGCTTGGCGGTAGGCATGGTTTACGGCGTGCTTCTGCGTGCGCCGTTCCCACTTCGCCACGCGGCGGTAGGGCGCGGTCTTATGCAGACGATAGGCGCGGCGGGCAAGGCCCTCGGCCATCAGCTCACCTTTGTGACCCGCCTCCACACCCACATTTTCCTGCTCCGCTTGATGGATTTTCGTGTGGGCATACCCGATGGCGGCGTTCGCTCCCGCCTTAACCGGGCGAGTGGGCACAGGCCCTTTGAGATGCGCCCGCTGGGATTTGACTTCCTGCTCAAAGCGAAGCTGGCGTTTTACTTCCCCGTGCTCGGCGTCAAATGACTTTTCCAGTCGGAGCTTTTTTCGGGTGGGCAATTTTTTCTTTGCCGCCGCCAGCTTTTTTGCTGAATGCTCCGCTTTCAGGCGGGATTTTTCCAGCCGCTTGTCCATCTTTCCGGCAGACCCCGCCCCCGCGTCCTTCGGCGGCGGGAGTTCCTCCTTGCCGAACTGAAGCCGCGAGGGTTTGGCGGGGTTACCATCGGAGGCGTTGTCTGAATGCGAATCGGGAGCGGATGTTCCTTGACGGTCAGTGCCGCCGACAGTCTCTGCTGGTTGCTTCTCCATGAATTTTCGCGCATACCCTGTGCCGCGCTGATTCGGCTTTGTGCCTGCGGGAGCAGCCGGTGCGGATGCGTCAAACAGCAGTCGGCCGGGGCGCTCCATTGCAGGAGGTGTATCTGATATCCCATCCCCTGCAGGGGTGAGCAGCTCATCGAGAGGCAAGCCGTCGGATTTTCGTCCGGCCGGGGGAACGGAAAGCGTAACCTGAAACGGCGGGACATCCGAGATGGGCGAAGTATCCGCATCCCGCGCGGGCAAATCCACCCCGCCCTGTGTGTCCGATTGGAATTGCCGCTGATAGCGTGAACCGTGCTGGCGGGAAGGGCGGGCTTGTTCGCCGCCCCGCTGTGAAATAGCAGGCTCCGAGGGCAAGGCTTTGTCGTCGGCATCAAGGGTATGGGATGCCTCCGATGTGGTGTGTGTCGTATTTTCGCTGCGGAAATCGACGTCCAACTGACGAATATTCTGCGAAGAATCTGCTGTCTGCGTCTGATTGATGCGGGGAATTGCCTCCTCCTGTGTGAAAGCCTGCGGTCTGCGCTGAGATCGGGCGCCGCGCTCGGAATCAGGGGCAGGCCCTCTGCCATCCGCACCCTCCGTGAGCCGGTCCCGCAGTTTGAAATCCTGTCTCCGCTGACTGATCCGGCTCTCCTCGCCGGTGGCGGCGTTGCGCTCCACCAAGCCGTCGCGGGTCATTTTATGGGTCTTTTTATCTCTGCCTTTGAATCGTTCATCATGTGACAATCGCTATTTCACCTCCTCCGAAAAGACAGGGCGGCAACCGCCGCCCTGTCCCAAATATATTCACACCGCCACCTCCGAGGGGCGGGTCGTGAGTAACGTATACAGCTCGGTATCCTTGGGGAAACGGTCCACAAAGGGGATGATGACATTCCCGTAGAACAGTAGGCCTTCGCCCGGACCGCTATGCGTGACATACGAAAGCTGGTGGTTGGAAATGCCGAGCTGCTTAGCTAAAATTTGCCGGTCGCCCGCCGCCTGATTGAGCATATACACGAAATCAGAGTTTTCAAAGATGTTTTCCACCTCTTTAGAGGTAAGGAAATCCTTGACGTTCTGAGTCAAACCACTTGGAATCCCGCCCCATTTGCGGAAGCGCTTCCAAATTTCCACCGTGTAGGCTGCGGTCTGCTCTTCTTTGAGCAACAGGTGCATCTCATCGATGTAGAACCATGTGGTTTTGTGGGCGGCGCGGTTGACGGTGACACGGTTCCAGACGGAGTCCTGCAAAATCAGCATGGCGATCTTCTTCAGGCCCTTGCCCAGCTCCTTCAGGTCGTAGCACACCAGCCGGTTCGTGATGTCCACATTGGTGCGGTGATTGAAAATGTTGAGCGAACCCGTCACATAAATCTCCAGGGCGGTGGCGATGCGCTGAGCTTCCGCTTCGGACTGCGCCCGGAGAAGATTGTACAGGTCTTCCAGTATGGGCATCTGCTCCTGGACGGGGTTGGCGAGGTAGTCTCGGTATACAAGGCGGGTGCAGCGGTCGATGATGGTTTTTTCCACCGGCTGGAGCCCGTCTTTGCCACCGATGATCAGTTCGCACAGACTCAGGATAAAGTCGCTTTTGAGGGTCAGAGGGTCTTCCTCATCACTGTAATCCGGGTTGATGTCCAAAGGATTAATGTGGTGCGGCGATACCGGCGAGAGCTTGATGACCTGACCCCCAAGCCGTTCCACAATGGGGAAATATTCTGACTCGGGATCAGATACGATGATATCATCGTCGGTGAGCAGGAACACATTCACGATCTCGCGCTTGGCTGCGAAGGATTTGCCTGATCCGGGCGTGCCGAGGAACAGGCCGTTGGGGTTTTTTAACAGCTTTCGATCCGCCATGATGAGGTTGCTGGAGAGGGCGTTTAGACCGTAGTAGAGCGCCTCTCCGGTCTGAAATAATTCACAGGTGGTGAACGGCACGAAAATGGCAGTGGAGCTGGTGGTCAGGCCTCGCTGGATCTCAATCTGGTTGATCCCCAGCGGCAGGGATGACATCAGCCCCTGCTCCTGCTGCCAGTCCAGCCGTTTGAGGGCACAGTTGTATTTTTGTGCCACGCCCGCCGCCGCGAATATGCTGTTTTCCATGCGCTGGCGCTTGGCGGCGGTGTTCGTTACCAGCACGGTGACGAGAAACATCCGCTCGTTGCGGCTCTGCAAATCGGTCAGCAGATTCTTGGCCTCCTCACCGTAAGTCACCAGATCGGGCGGCAGCACATCCATGTCGTAGCCCGACCGCACCGCCTTCTTCTGCTCCTCAATTCGCATTTTGTCGAGGTCGGAGAGCTTGTGTTTGATCGTTTTGATAGCCTCCGATTGATCGATGGAGCGGATGTGCAGATTGACCGTTACGGCATCCTCAAGGTCGAGGAAGTCCGCCAGCATGCGGTCGGTCAGCTCCGGTGCGAGAATCTGCACAAAGCTGACCGCGCCGATGTGCCCGCCCATGCGGAAGCTGCGCCCATCCCGGAAGTCAAAGCCGGAGGGAGCTATGGCATCCTTTGTGCCGGTGCCGGTCTTGGCTATGTCCTTCCAATCGAAACGGAATTTTTCCTGACCGTCCGGGTGGAACTGGCCGTGCAGCACCTCCAGCCGTTCCAAGCCGGAGAGGGGGCGGGCGGACACGCCCAGCACCTTGAAGTTTGCGAGAATGTCCGCCTCAATCCGTTCCAATCGTGACTTGGCGGTTTTCAGGCTGTCGGCCTCGATGCCGAAGGTCACGTATTTGGATTTCACCAAACCGTTGTTGCCCTTGGCAAGCTGATTTTTCAGCATGCCAGCGTACTCCCTGCGGATGGAATCAAAAGCATCTTCACGGTCGGGAATGTCGATGGATTGCTGAAACTCACGGATGTTGGCGCGGCGGTTGATGAAAGTGAGCTGCACGCTGATGGAGCTGTCAAAATAATTGAGCCAGTCGCAGTAGTTTTCAAATATCTGCGTCTTGTCCTCGTTTTGGGCGAGCTGATAGTTAATGTCCTGAAACTGTACCGTTTTGGTAAACAGGCGGTCATTGACCCGGCAGACGCCGTCGCGGTACATTTCCCGGTAGGGGATGCTCTGCTGAACGGTCTGCGGCGGCTTGCCGCCGAGCAGCTTATTCATCAAGCCGCCCGATTTGGGCGTGGTCGGCTTGGATTTACCCGGCATGGCGCGCAGCTCCGCCTTATTGCGTGCGACGTTTCTTGCGGCGGCTGACAGCCGTTTTTCCTGTTGTGCCTGCTGTTTGGTTTTGGTGGACAATGGCGGTTCCCTCCTTTTCGAGATATTCGAGATAGCGGTATAGGTTTTCAGTTTTGCAGGGGCGCACACCCGGCCAGAGCTTCGCCCTCAAAAAATTGTGGGCAACCTTTTCGGCGGGCTGGCCGTCTTTTTCGTACATCGCAAAAAAGAAAAACGGCATCATCAGCCCGATCATCAGAAAGACCGCGGCGTCGGTGCCGATGGCGGTGCGGCTGAACAGATAGGTCGGGATGCCTACGGCTCCCGCGATGGAGAAACAGATGAGCTGGCGCTTTGTGAGGTTCAGCGCCACCTTGGTCTTGACCTTCGTCAAATCCTTGGGTACGGGTACGAATGGCATCAGGCAGCCTCCTTTCCGGGCGGCAGGGCCAACTGCCGCGCCATGCTTTGTAGAATATATGCCACGCAGGGAACGGCGACGGAGTTGCCCAGCATCTGGTAGCGTTTGGTATCGCTGATGGGTTTGCCCAGCTCATCAAACGCCGTCCAGCCATCGGGGTAGCCCTGAAGCCGTTCACATTCCGTAGGGGTCAGGCGGCGCACAATATAGCCGGTACGAACCGGGTTCTGATAATTGGGGGAATACCCTGGCTTATCCTTTGCCTGCAGGGTGCCGGAGAGATCGCCGAACTCCTTGTAATTGCGGCAATCCACCGCGGAGCAGACCAGGTCGGTGGGACTTTTGTACTGGCGGGCGGCTTGGGTGGACGCCAGCTCGTTTTCCCTGTACTCATCGCTGCGCTGCATGCTGTACGCCTTGGCGATGCCGTGGACGTCCGTCCCAGTGAGGGTGTAGGCAATTTCCGTATTGATGCCATCTCCTCGCGGCCCGTTCTCATCCTGCCGCCCGACCATATTTCCTTGCAGACAGTAGGCGACACACAAATCCGTCTCACTGGCCATGCCCGCCGGTCGTGACAATCCTGCACCGGAAGCGCAGAGGGTGCCGCTCACCTCGGGATGAACGGCGCCGCCCACGGCATGACGATCCGTGGCGGTCAGCGTAGGGCTGATCTCTTTTTGTACGCCAAGCCCGTTGCCGCCATTATGGGGCTGGCGGCCGATGGCGGTGGCCGCGATACCGTAGGCTTCGGTCATGACCAGCGGGGCATTTCGGGCGCTGGCGTTGGACGCGGTGGACAGGGTGTAGGCGGTATCGGCGGTAGACACCTCTCCCGCCTGATTTTGGTGAACGGCCTTGCAGATGTAAGGCTTATTGTTGCCGCTTGTGCCGGCCGCCTCGGTGAGGGTAGGACACAGATCTGCACAAATCTCGGAATTTGCCTGTGCGGTGGCCGCGCAGATGACCGGCAGATTGCCGTGGGTTTCGCTGCGGAGCGTGGGCGCCGTATCTGATTTCTCTACGCTCATGCTGTCTCCGCCCTGATCGTTCAGACACAGGACAGAGGGTGTTATCCCGGTAAGCGTGGGGCTGCGTTCCTCCTCAAAGCCAATTCCCTGCGCCTTTGCCCCGGCTTTGTGGCAAAAGGCGGCGGTGAATACCAGCCCTGCGGGGTTCCTGCCGCCGCCACCGTCCGCCCCGGCGAGGGTAGGCGATACGCCATCCTCATCGGTAACTCTAGCCTGCTGGGTATCCCAGGGAGTCAGGCAATACCCCTTTTCTGTGCCTGTGTGAAGATGATCCGCACCTTCATCGGGCGCTAAAACTCCGTTGCGCCCAGTGGATATCCCGCAGTTCACGCCCAAAGTGGCGGCGCTTGCCCCGGTGAGATCGCCGTTATAGTCGTCAAAGCCTACGCTGCGGTTAAAATTTGCTGTTCCAGAGCCGTTTTGAGCATAGGCGGCAGGGCCTTGCCGCGGCGTTCCGCCCGCCGCAAAATACCCGCGCAGGCTTTGGGGGATAAAGAGTATTTCTCCGGCGCATCCCCCTCCAAAATCCACGACAAGAAAGATTCGCCGGCGTCGCTGTGCCGTTCCGAAGTATTGGGCGTTGTACACGCACCAAGCGAGATCAATGCCTCCGCTTCGCACCATCCCGGCGTTTGCCCATTTGTAAGATTGAGGAAAAGGAATTTCGGTTTTTGTGAACGCTTCAAGCACGGCCTGAAAGTCACTTCCGGCGGGCTTGCCGCTGGATAATGCGCCGGGGACGTTCTCCCACAGTGCGTAGCGCGGATACTGTCCATGTGTCGCCTCCTGCATTTCTCTGATGATACGGATCGCCTCGGAAAACAGGCCGCTACGCTCATCGGCCAGCCCCAGGCGCTTGCCCGCGTGGGAAAGGCCCTGACAGGGCGATCCGAAGGTGATGATGTCCACAGGCGGCAAATCGCTGCCGCGAAGCTTTGTAATGTCGCCCACATGTGCCATGCCCGGCAGATGGCGCCGGGTGACCGAGATCGCGCTCGGTTGGATCTCGCTGGCCCACAGGGGATTGATTCCGAAAAATAATCCCGCATAGGGAAAACCCCCGATCCCGTCAAAGAGGGAACCGAGGGTCGGGGGTCGTTGTATATTCAATGGCCGCTTGCCTCCTCTCATACGAATAGGGCCGGAGCGTTATCGCTCCGACCCAGATTTATCCCGTGAGGGCTTGTCTTTGTGAGGTTCTTTGGGTACTTTTGCCGCGTCCCGAAGCTGGTCCAATACAGATCGCTTCGAATCTTGCTTCATTTCCCCTTCGACCGTTGCTTCTCTCACAAGGGGATAGTCCCCTTGCAAAGCGTCCTGCCGGTCAAAAATATCCCACATGACATCCGAGTAATCGTCCATGCCGCTGATCTGGAAAGCGTCCCCGACTACTTGGAGCGGGTTTTGGAATTGCAAGAGATACTCCAACTCCGAAGTATGGAAATTGTGGATTTCACTCATGTAATAATGCGCGCCGGCCATCGCCGCAATCTCGGAGGACGTCCCAGCGAGTGTCTCAGTGTCCTGACTGCGCAGGCTGCCAAGATAGGCTGTGAAGTTGCCGTCCAGTCTGCGGATCAGTTCTTCTCGCAGAGCGGCGGTAGCGTTGTCGTCATAAATATCCGGCTCATGGAGCGCGGCTTGAGAAGGTGTTTCCAAGCCAAGCCGCTTAGAAAACTCACGCTGGGTATCCATGAAAAAGCGGTCGTCCGACGTCCACGGCTCAAGATACAGCTCACCTCGATCCACCTTGATTTCACGCTGCTCCCATGACTCGCCGACGCCGTCACTGAGCTGGCCCTCCCACCAATCCTTCAGTTCCAGCAGTTCAGGGGAGGAAAGCGGCTCTTTCAGGCGCAAATACGCCACGACCCACAGCCTGTCGCAGTGCAGCTCAATGTAGGGAACCAGCGACAGGACTTTAATTCCCAGTGAATCGGCGCGCATATACTCGGCAATACCGCGCCCGGTGTCGTAATCCTTGCGGTCACGGGCGAGAAACGCCTCAATCTGATCGATATACTCAAACGCTTCCTCATGGGAAAGCTCGTCCCGCCAGTAATATATCTCATCATATACGCCGCTTTCTGCATCCTCCTTATCCCGCAGATAAAAATTCAGAGGACTGTACAGCTTTTCCGTTTCCAATGCTCATCCCTCCGTTCAGCGGTCAAGCTCGGCCTTTTTCGCCGCCTTTTCCTTGTCCTGTGCGGGCTTTTCCTTCGGCTTCTTGGTTCCCTCCCGGATCTGATTCTTGACGGAGGGCTTCTCCTGCGCCTTTTCTTTTGCGGCGGCATAGGCGTCCAAAATAGCGGTGTTGAGTTGGGCGCGCCCCTCCTTGGTGGCGGGAAAGACAAGATCTTTGTAGTTGCCCTCCCTGTCTTTGGTTTGGGGCATGGAAATGAACGGGCCGTTCTGTCCGCTTACAATGCGGATGTCCCTGACCGCAAGTACGCCGATGGGCGTATCCACTGCGATGGTGGCAGAGCCGAGGATGTTGCCCTTGGGCTCCGCGATGGGATAGGCCCGTACCTCCAGCTTGCCGATGTTTTCCTGGTTACTCATATTGAAAATCTCCTGTGTGTAATATATTTTGTGGCAGAAATACGCCCACCGTAGGATCAGTGGGCTGAGAACAGACTCTTGCTCAGGCTTCCGGTTTTGAACAGGGTGAAGCAGAGCAGTACGGTGTATCCCGCCGTTCCCCATATGGCGCCGTGAATGCTGTCGGCGGCAGGGATGCTCTGCACCAGCACAGCGTAGATCGCCACGCACACCATGATCAAAAAGCCCTGAAACGCGAGAGCGAACAGGGATTTGAGGTAGTTTTGGCCCATCTGCCCCCATTCACAGGAGTGTTGTCAAGGGGTGAAAATGAGCTTTGCCTTTATGGAAAAGTTCCCGATCATTATGGGCATAGGTAAAAAAGTCGGCGGTATAATGCAGGATGATCCCCAGCCGGTAACTCAGAAGATACATAGGCGGCCGCATCAGCCGGCTGGCTATGCGCAGCAGCTGGCACTGGTAGCGGAACATCGGCATGCTGTCCTCAAAAGTATGGGGATAGCGCTTAAAGCCCCGGGGCGTGAGATCCGGCCGCACATTTCCATAATAAAACGCATCGGTTCGCAGACTGATGCCGTATTTTTCCTTTACATGATGCTCCATCGCCATGGCCAGCAATAAATGTGACTGCAGATTCATCGTATGCCCCGCTTTTTCCTGTACATAATAACCCATGAATATCCATAACCGCTATCATAACCGCTATCATAACCGCTATGTTCATTTTAACACAAGGGTCAAAAATAATACATCCTAATACGCAGACCCAATTCTGAAAATCATTGATTTCAGGATATTATCATGGTAAATCTCTTTATTATTTCTGTTTTCTCATGTTTTTAATCTTCTTTGACTATTGCGTTATTCTTTGGTTTCTGGCATAATTTAGCTATGGTCAAAAAAGGTCAGATTCCAATAGCCCTTAAGAATTTATCATCCGCATTTGGAGGTGTTCATGATGAATGTTAATCAATATACGCAAAAATCCCGGGAAGCTATCGAAGCCGCCCAAAATCTCGCTTTGGAAAATCATCAGCAGGAGGTGGTTTCCTGCCATTTGCTCTACGCTCTGCTGAACCAGGAAAAGGGATTGATCCCCCGGCTTTTGGAGCACGGCAATATCGATACGGCAGCTTTATCCGCCGGCGCAAAAAAACTGATCGATAAACTGCCTCAGGTCCACGGTTATGAAGGCTCCCTTTCTCTGGGCGGCGGCCTGGCCAGGGCTTTGGTCAAGGCCGAAAAAGAAGCTCAGGAGATGAAGGACTCCTATGTCAGCACCGAGCATCTGCTGCTGGGCCTGTTGAGCGACGGCGACCGGGATATCCGGGAGCTGTTTTCCCGCTCCGGCCTTACCCGGGACACGGTATTAAACGCTCTGCGGCAGGTAAGAGGCAGCCAGCAGGTAAACAGTGAAAACCCCGAGGATACCTACGAGGCCCTGGAAAAGTACGGCCGCGACTTAACGCAGCTGGCGGCCCAGGGCAAACTGGATCCGGTGATTGGCCGTGACGAGGAAATCCGCCGCACCATGGAAATCCTCTGCCGTCGCACCAAGAATAATCCGGTGCTGATCGGCGAGCCCGGCGTCGGCAAAACGGCCATCGTGGAAGGTCTGGCCCGGCGGATCGAAGCCGGCGACGTTCCTGAAACATTAAAGCATAAAAAGCTTATTTCCCTGGATATGGGCGCCCTGATCGCCGGCGCAAAATACCGCGGCGAATTTGAGGAACGCCTGAAAGCCGTGCTGAAGGAAGTATCCGATTCCAACGGCTCGGTCATCCTCTTTATCGACGAACTGCACACCGTAGTGGGTGCCGGCGCCGCCGAGGGCGCCATGGACGCCGGAAACCTATTGAAACC
>ENA-UOOK01003126-UOOK01003126.1-fermentation-metagenome-genome-assembly--contig:-NODE-3126-length-19215-cov-4.964562_pt1 | contig 19215 bp, 15 predicted proteins | sample MGYA00245777_ERZ724023 | MGnify/ENA primary metagenome ERZ724023 (study PRJEB28704, sample SAMN03018312) | fermentation metagenome | biome: anthropogenic terrestrial biome; feature: soil; material...
TCCAATCGTCGAAAATACCTGGCAATTGACGATAGACAATTGACATTGAAATGAATATGAAAAGGGGAGCACGCAAGCGTGTTCCCCTTCGCGTTGATTACTTGTTAAGCTGGCCCATGACCTCGCACGCGAAGTCGTCCTCCCTCTTTTGGAGGCCCTCGCCCATCTCGTAGCGCACGAAGCGGCGGACTTTTATATTCTCGCCGATGACAAGAACCTTATCGTTCTGCATGTCAAGGACGGTTTTATCGGAGCCGGGATATTGGCAGGCATAAAGGGCGTCCAAATCGGCGGGGGCCTTGTCCGCCACAACGGCGGCAACGCCCATTACATAATCGACAAAAAGATCGTTTTTTGCTACAAAGTCGCTCTCGGCGTTGACCTCGACAAGGACGCCGATATTGTTTATGACGGCGGCATAGGCCATGCCTTCGGCGGCCACGCGCCCGGCTTTTTTCTGGGCGGCGGCAAGGCCCTTTTCACGGAGCCACTCGATGGCCCTGTTCAGATCGCCGTCGGAAGCCTCCAGCGCTTTTTTGCAGTCCATCATGCCAACGCCGGTGGCCTCGCGCAGGTTCTTAACGTCTGCTGCTGTGAATGCCATAATATCTTATCTTCCTTCCGTAATTTAATAACCTGCCTTAATTCGCTTCGGCGGCCTCGTCGGCAGTTTCCTTCGCTATGGCATCATCGGCGGCAGCGTTATCGGCACCCTGACGTCCTTCCTGGACGGCGTTCGCCATGGTCTGGCAGATCAGCTTAATGGCGCGGATCGCGTCGTCATTGCCAGGGATCACGTAATCGATCTCGTCCGGGTCGCAGTTGGTATCGACGATCGCGACAATCGGAATCCCGAGCTTTTTCGCTTCGGCGACGGCGATTTTGCGGAAAATATTCGCGGCCATTGCAGCGGCATTCGCTGTCAATGTTTCGGCCTCTTGTGCCGAATCGATCATCGCAAGGATGTCGCTCAAATGTCGATGCACATGCTCATGCGGGCAACGCACATGCACGCGCAAGGCCCGCATCGCATGCCGCTGCACGATTTCGGCTTCGAGCCGCAAGCCCGGCACGCCGAGCGATTGAATGGCCCCGTCGATCAGTTCGAGCGGCGTTCCCGCATCGACCAAGGCCCCCAAAGTCATGTCGCCGCTGATGCCGGAAAGACAATCGAAATATGCAATTTTCATAATGTCAAATTCAAGTGGGTAAAAAACACACCGGCCCAAGGCCGGCGCTATGTTATTAGTGATCAACAACGCAATATTCGCTTTCGAAATTGTTCGGCTCAATAACCGTTTGGACATGGCTTATCATTTTCCGCCCGCGTTCCGAAAAATGGCACGCACTTCTTCTCCGAATGCGTCAGTATCCGTGATTCCTGATTCAAGCAGCCATTCTTCATCGGGCTTGAAATATGCCATTGGAGTTTTACCTTTTTTGTCCTTTGCGTTGACGTCAGCGCCCTGGGCAATCAGAAATTTCAATACGTCAAGATTGAGATTATACTCCACGCAAGAGTGTAGCGGCGTCCGTCCCTTTTTGTCCTTTGCGTTGATATCGGCACCTTGAGCAATCAAAAATTTCAATAAATCAATATTGGAAACGGACGCTGCTGCAATGTGCAAAAGTGTCCTGCCGTCGGTTTTGGCATTGACGTTCGCACCTGCTTCGACCAGGAGTTTCAGCACCTTGATATTGGAACCGAATATTAACGCGTAATCAAGTGGCGTCATTTTATAAGAGTCCAAAGCGTTGACATCCGCTCCCGCTTCAAGCAAAAAACTCACGATGTCGACTTCCGCATCGGAATTATCTTCCAAGTACGAATGCAACGGAGTCTCGCCGCGTCCACTTATCGTGTTGATATCCATTCCTTGTGCGATAAGATATTTTATCACGTCAAGATTTTTTGATTTTACAAAGTGCAACGGAGTGTCAACGCGATCGGAAGTGGCATAAATATCCGCTCCGTTTTCGACTAGGTATTTCACTACTTCAAAATTGGGATTGAAAGCCACCGCATGGTGCAGCGGCGTCCAGTCAAAAGAATCCTGTTCATTGACATCCACGCCCTGTTTCATAAAAAACCGGATATCTTCAGCAGAGCCATTTTTCGCAGCTTCGAAAATGTCGTTATACAAGGTTCACATCTCTTTGCAAAAACCGCAACATCGGAATCGACGTCAACACAGAGCCCGAAGCGTAAGCAAAGGGCAAAAAACCGGGCGCTGACGCTTCCGGCTCTGTGTTTATGCACAAAGTAAGGTAATATAATCAATCACTCAACTTTTGTCGGCGTAAATTTCGGCCAACATGCCGAGGGTTTCGTGCACTTGCGGGATTTCTGTAAAGCCGATCGTCATCGTGTCAAGGCAATCCAGATTGGCGGCGAATTCAAGCGATTCGCGACGCTGCGACGCTTCGGTGCAGCGGCCTTCGCCGAAAATTTTCATGCCGAGAATGCCGACGCCTTTTTCGTGCAACTGTTTCATGACGGGAACGACCTTGTCCGTGTCGTCGTCCATCGCGTAGTTTTTCCCGAAGGGATTGATCCGCACGAGTACGACGTCAAGTTCGTCGATTTCCAGACATTTTTTCACTGCGTCGAGCGAATGGCACGACACACCGATCGCACGCACGCGGCCGTTTTTCTTTTCGTCGACGAGGGCTTTCCAGGCGCCGGCACGTTCTTGGGGCCAACGATCATTTGTCACACAGTGCAGCAACACCGTGTCGAGATATTTTGTTTCCAGCTCATACAAATAGCGACCGACATCGGCCTTGACGAGTTCTTCGGTTCGCGAAAAGGTTTTCGACAACACGAAGAAATCCTCGCGATTCCAACCGCGAAGCGCGTGTTGCACGTACACATGTGTGCGATAATTCTGGGCCGTGTCGATGTAACGCACGCCTTGGTCAAAGGCCGTGTGCATCAGCTCGATAAAGGCGGCCTCGCCCATGTCGTAATAAGGCCGCCCGCTCGACATGCCGGTTCCCATGCCGAGAATGCTCGTTTCGATGCCGGTTTTCCCCAGCTTGCAACGCGGGAAACCGTTCGGAAAATATTTTTTCGCTGCGTCGAGCGAAGCGGTCGCCTGAGTTGCGGCCTGTGCGCCGGACAATGTCGTCCCAGCCTGATTGAGTAACGAACCGACAGCCGCCCCAAGGGCCGATGCACCGGCGACAAAACCGCGTCTTGAAACATTTGACATAATAACTCCCTGTTCTGAAAACATTTTTGTGTAATGAGGATTGCGAATATCATACGCCGAACAAGTTCGGCGGCTAGGAAGTTATTTTACATAATCGTAACGGCAATTTCAAGCGTCGACGCCGGTTGCCGCCTTGACGGATCAGATTTTTTCGATGATCATGACGTTCGAGCGTCCGGCCCGCGAGTTGTTGATTTTCAGGAATCGCGTTTTGTTGCTCGGTTGCGGCGAACCGTGTACGACATTGATCGGGCAGTCAGGGTCGGGGGTTTCAAAATTGCGAGTCGGCGGGATCAGACCTTTTTGCAAACCGATCAGCGAAGCGATCAATTCAACCGCGCCGGAACCGCCGCCCAGGTCGCCGAAATGACCTTTCGGTGCGGTCACGGGCACGTCGCCCAGCTCGTCGCGAAGCGATTGGGCTTCGACTTTGTCTTCCCAAACGGCGCCTGAGCCGTCGGAATTGACATGGCTCAAATCTTCCGGCTTGCAATCGGCGTCCTGCATCGCCTTGCGAATTGCCTGTCGAATGCTTTGCCCGGCGATCGGTTGCTTGTATAAGGCCGGTTCGAACGCTTGGGCGAAACCGATGATGCGTGCGAACGGTTTGGCCCCGCGAGCATCGGCCGTTTCGCGGTTTTCGATGACCAGGGCACCGGAACCTTCGCCAAGTACGGCGCCCTGTCGGTCGGCGTCATACGGTCGCGGTTGTTCGGTCGGATCACCGGTCGTCGGCGCGAGATGATACGTCCTGCTTCTGGCGAGAAACACGGGATTGGCGCGATTGCCAACCCCGCCGCAAATCATGATGTCGGCCTGACCGCGTTCAATCGTCCGCACGGCTTCGCTGATCGCCGAAAGGCTCGAACTGCGTCGCAACGTCACCGTGTTGTTCGGCCCTTGTGCGTCGATGGCAATCGCCAGTTGACCGGCAACGAGATTCGGGAGATATTTGAGCATCCAAAGCGGGAATATTTTCGGCAGTGCTTCGGTTCCCCAACGCGAAAATTCGATCTTGTCATCAATTTTGCAAACCCTGAACGCATCGACCAATTCGTCCAGTTCCAGTCCGATCAAATCGGAGCCGAACACGATACCGAGTCGTTCCGGGTTGATCGACGGGTTATCGCCGCCGACGGCCAAACCGGCGTTTTCAATCGCGTGCAACGAGGCAATATAACCCAGTTGAATGTCGCGACTCATGTTTTTGATGTTTTTTCTCGGCTTGACGAACTCCTTGGCTCGAATGTCCGGTGTGACGCTGCCGAACAGCGGTGCGTGTCCGGATTCAAAGGTTTCAACAACGCTCACGCCGCTACGGCCTTCGCAAAGCGACTCCCAGTACGTGTCGAGGTCGTTGCCGATCGGACTGAGAAGGCCCATTCCCGTGATAACGATTTCTTTTTGTATCATGTCGTGTCAAAATTAAGGTTATGGTTGATGTTATGGGGGCAAACAGGCAGCACCACCGTCACGCAAGCGTTTTTTTGTATACGCGATAGGTTTTATACCGTTTGGCTCCGATGCGTTCAATAATGCGGTTGACCTTGTTATTGTCTTCGTCGGTCCAGCTCAATTCGCCGGCCTTGAACTGTCGGGTATTCTTTCCGTAAATGAGCGTTTCGATGATCAAACGTTCGGCGACGCCGCGTTGGCGATATTCCGGCAACACACAAAGCACCATCATGCGGGCGGCATCGATTTTTTTCAAGTGACGATAAAAGCGCCAAGCACCGATCGGCAACCCCCACTGTGTCAGGCGACCATTCAGCGGCTTGATCGCTTCGTTCAAATCGGGCACCGTGACTGAAAAACCGATCGGTTGTCCGTCTTTTTCTGCCAAAAGCACCATGTTTTCGTCTGCGAAAAGGCTCAATTGCTTTGCAAAAAAGTTGATTTCATCTTCCGTCAGTTCGACACAGGCCCACCACCAGTTTTTGCGGGCATGGTCATAAATCTGCATACAACGACGCACATCCCGCTCAAAATGTTTTCGCGAAAAAGGCCGGATCGTCACATCGGCATTGCGGGCGGCCACGCGATTGATAAACGGTTGCCATTTTTGCACGAGGTCATAAGGGTCGTCAAACCACCAGGCGTACAGGTCCTTGTCTTTTTCAAACCCCCAGCCTTCGATCAAATCGGGGTAATAGCTTGGATTGTGCGGCATCATAACCCGCGGGGGGGCATCAAAACCATTGATTAACATCCCGCATTCGTAATTGGTCGAAAACATGACAGGCCCCATGATTGCATTGCGGCCTTTTTCGCGAACCCATTGCGTGGCATGCTCGAACAAGGCATCGACCACCGGTTGGTCGTTGATCGATTCGAAAAAACCGAAGTGTCCGAGGTTGGCATGATTCTGTTCATTATAACGCGGATCGTCCGAAGCAAGAATGCGCCCGACGACCTGCCCTTCGCGAACGGCAAGAAACATGGCCGCATCCCCATGCAGAAAAAAAGGATGCTTTTTCGGGTTGAGCGAATTTCGAACCTCAAGTTTCAAAGGCGGAACCCAGTTCGGATCATCCTTATAAATTTGCCAAGGAAAATCGACAAACTGTTTCAACTGCTTCCGGGTTGTCACTTGCTGTATAATCACGTTAAATATTTTCAAACAATAAACAATTCGTGTGTTTTATAGAGAAATTACTGTCCGAGTAAGGCTTTTGAGTCGCGTCCGAGTTCCGGATAATCGTAAATGCGAAACGTTTTATTGCGAATGGCTCCGCCCTTTTCGAGACTGCCGCGGGAAAAACGGTTCGATTCGAGCACCCAGGAAAATTCGGCCTCTTGAATACCCGACTCAATTGCTTTGGGGACAAGACCTTCGAGCAACAACAGGGCCAACCCCTGCATCTGATATTCCGGCAAAACGTTCGTACTGAGAATACGAATTCGCTTGATTTGGTCTTTTTTCCTCAAAAGTTTCAGAAAACCGAACGGAAACAAACGACCATCAATTTCCTTGATTCGCGGGTTGTAATCGGGCAGTCCGAACGAAGCGCCGACAAGTTTGCCGTTGATTTCGACACCGACCGCAAGTTCCGGCACGATAAGGTATTTAAGGCTGTTCGTCATGTTTTTGAGTTCGTCTTCCGACATGGGGACAAAACCCCAGGTGTTGGTCAGCGAACGATTGTAAATATTCAAAAACAGCTCAACATCTCGGGCGAAATTTTGCCGGTCAAGCGGTCTGACGATTGCGCCGGTCTTTTCCGCAACAATATTCGCCATCGGGACAAGGCGATCACGAACCTTGGGCAACATTTCGATTTTGCCCCAGTAGGAATAAAGGTCCTGAGATTTGCGGAAACCGTATTCTTCAAGCAGTTTTTCGTAATACGGCGGGTTATAAGTCATCATGAAAAAAGGGCTTGAATCAAAGCCGTCAATCAACAACCCCAAAGTGTAATTGAGCGATGGGTTGACCGGCCCGCGAATGATGGTCATGCCTTTTTCTTTGAGCCAGCCAAATGCTGCATCAAAAAGAGCGCGCGAGACTTCTGTGTCGTCGATTGATTCAAAAAAACCAAAAAATCCGATATTTTCCTTATAACGTTCGACGTACCCTCGATTGAAAATGGCCGCAATTCGGCCGACAACCTGAGAGCCTTTGACCGCCAGAAAAGTTTGGCACTCATTTTTTTCGTAAAATGGGCTTTTTGCGTAATTGACAAGCTCTTTTTGTTCTCCGCGAAGAGGCGGAATCCAAAACGGATCATCTTTATATAATGACCAAGGCAATTGCAGAAACCGCTTTTTGTCACGGGCTGACTTGATTTGAATGACCTGAATTTCACTCATATTAAAATTTGTTGAATTCCGTCTCGTTATATTGTCGCTGGGAAAAATCACGACATATCGACAGTTATCGGAAAACCGTCTCGTGGGACATTATACCATTGTGAGAAACAGGGTAAAAGCTGTTTGCTGGTCGTTAAACTTCGCTTTTTACAAAACATTGCAAAAATACGTAAAATTTTTCGCTGTAATTTCTTCGTGAGATAACATTCCTTTGACGCAACATGTCTTATACACAAGGATTTAAAATCCTAAAATAACGCCTTGCCGGATTATTGTACTCAACTACAATAATCTCGGTGTGCCGAACTTGTTTCGGTATCTGAAAAATTCATTTTTCTCTGTATCTCAGAAATTTGGGACAATTTCGATGAAAAAACGCAAGATTCTTGTGACAAGTGCGCTTCCGTATGCTAACGGCCATATCCATATCGGACATCTGGTCGAATATGTGCAGACGGATATTTGGGTTCGTTTTCAAAAACTTCGCGGGCACGACTGCCGCTACTTCTGTGCCGATGACACGCACGGGACGGCCATTATGCTTCGCGCCCAAAAAGAGCGAAAACCGGAAACGGAAATCATCGAAATCATGCAAAAGTCGCACGAACAAGACTTTGCGGCCATGGAAATCGAGTTCGACAACTACAGCAGCACGAATTCCGAGGAAAATCGCGAAATATGCACCGAAATCTGGGCTGCCGTCCGCAAGGCCGGACTTGTCGAAGAACACGAAATCGAGCAACTTTTCGACGAAAAAGCGCAAACATTTCTCGCCGATCGTTTTGTACGCGGAACATGTCCCAAGTGCAAAACCCCGAATCAGTACGGCGATAACTGCGAGAAATGCGCGGCAACCTATTCGCCGGCTGATCTGACCGATCCCGTCAGTACGATTACCGGGACGACGCCAGTCATCAAAAAGGCCAAACATTTGTTTGTCGATATTGAAAAAGAGCACAAATTTCTTGATGAATGGACCGGGAAGAGCGGGGCCTTGCAGCCGGAAGTCAGTAATTACCTTGCGGGACAGTTTCTCAACGAACCGCTACGAAAATGGGACGTGAGTCGACCGGCGCCGTACTTCGGGTTCGAAATCCCCGATTCGCCGGGCAATTATTGGTACGTGTGGTTTGACGCCCCCATCGGTTACATCGCCTCGGCGCTCGATTGGTGCAGGAAAACGGGCGAAGACTTCAACTCGTGGTGGCGAAACAAAGACTCCGAAGTTTATCATTTCATCGGGAAGGATATTGCCTATTTTCACACGCTGTTCTGGCCGACGATGCTTAAACTGGCCGGGTTCAACCTGCCTGCAAAGGTCCATGTCCACGGTTTTTTGACTGTCAACGGCGAAAAAATGTCGAAACGCAACGGCACCTTCGTGCTGGCGTCGAATTATTACAAACACTTGAGCCCGTCCTATTTGCGGTATTATTATGCCTCGAAATTGACGAACCGCAACGAAGACATCGACCTGAACTTTGACGAGTTCGAAAACAAGGTCAACTCCGACCTCGTCGGCAAGGTGGTCAATCTGGCCAGCCGAACGGCGAAATTCGTCAACGACTGCGGATTGTCGAAAGCGTACCCCGATGATGGTGGATTGTTCGAGCAGGCGGCCCAATCGGGCGACGAAATTGCCGAAGCTTACGACCAGATTGATTTCGCTCGGGCAATGCGGCTGATCATGGAATGTGCCGATCGGGCGAACAAGTTTATCGACGATCATGCACCTTGGACGCTGAAAAACGATTCGGCCAAACAACAGCAATTGCAGGATATTTGCACAATCGGCCTGAATTTGTTCCGGCAGTTGGCGATTTATCTCGCGCCGGTGCTTCCGACGCTTGCCAAACAAACGGAGGAGCTGCTCAACTGCAAATTCGCAAATTGGAACGATTCAAAAACGCCGCTGGTTGGAACCCCGGTGGCGAAGTTTGCTCACATGATGACTCGCGTACCGAAGAAAGGGATTGAAGCCATGATTGAAGACTCGAAAGAAATTGACGCCGCCGTGCCGGATACCGCCAATAATGCGGCAAGTCAATGGAACGATACCGCCGAAACATTGGATGCCGAGCCGTTGACGGAAGAGAAAATTTCAATCGACGATTTCGTCAAGGTCGATCTGCGCATCGCCCGAATCATCGAGGCCAAGGAAGTGCCCGAGGCGCGAAAACTACTGCAACTGACGCTCAGCCTTGGCGGGAACGAGCGCCGGAATGTGTTCGCCGGAATCAAAGCGGCCTACAAACCGGAAGAACTGGTCGGACGTTTGGTCGTTTGCGTGTCGAACCTGGCTCCGCGGCAGATGAAATTCGGGCTCAGCGAGGGGATGGTCGTTGCGGCCGGCCCCGGCGGAAGCGAGATTTTCCTGCTTTCGCCCGACGACGGTGCGAAACCCGGCATGCGTCTGCATTGATCTTGCGTTTCAACTCCGTTTCGGCGTAAGTTTTCGGCCATGATAGACCTCCTTGTTACGAAAAAACAAAGGAAATCATGGCCTTTTTTCGTCACGAAATCTTCCCAAGCAAGCTTTTGTAATACTTCAGCGGTTTGGTTCTAAATTGATTGAAAAACTGCGATTTCCCGAATTGTCGAAACGGTGTATAACAACGTCTTATGGCGAAGCAAAAGACACCCATCCTCGACATTCGGTCTCTGCTCGAAGGCGGTTTCAACGAAGAAACCGTCCGTAAGCAACACATGAACATCTGGAGTTTGTGACTTTCGTTTGACCATAAAACATGTTGTACACCAAAAACATGTTCAAACAAATACCAATTATTTCAACAATTCCGCTGAAATGTTACGTTTATTCCAAATCCGGACCTTCAATTCTTTCACCGCGTTGTTGACGCCTTTGATCTTCGACGTTGAATGTGCCGTAAAACAGGGCGTTGGCTCCAATCCATGTGTTGAGTCGTTCCCAATCCTCCGCGGAAAGATCGACGTCATAATGACCGTTTTCCAGAAGCTTGATCAACTCGCTGGCGCGCTCCCCGAAACGATTCGGCTCGGTCAACGGCTCGTAGTTTCCTTCCGGCATGGACCAGGCCGTGTAAGAGACTTTCGTAATCAAAGCGTTATACGATTTCGTGTAGGCACCATCCGGTTCTCCTGTCAGAAGGATGCCGCCACTTTTTTCGTTTCCGGCCATTTCGCTGTGACAGGAAACACAATGGTTGTCCAAAACAGGCTGCACAAGAATCGGGTAACTGAGCGGTTTACTACCGTCCGGTCCAGGTTTGATTTGAGACGGTGGTCGTTGGATCGCCATGGCTCGGTGATTGGCAGTAAAGGTTTGCATCCGATTTTCGTGACAGCCGATACAGCTCATGTTTTCTCCCGGCTGAAGATAAGCGAGGCTCCGCATGGTTTGAACCATCTGACCTTTTGCATCAAGAGCCTGGAACAAAACCGGCGTGTTGGCGGGAAACTCGAAAAAGGCGCTCCCATCCTCTTCCACAGGAACCGTTCCCAGCACCTGTTTGCCCGGCGAAGCAAAGGCGGCTCCCACCATCGGAGAATTCGCGTTCGGGGTCGTTTTCGGGAGTACTTGGACCAAGCGCAAGGCCGTGATCCGGTTTTCTTCTCCCTGAGGAAGTTTCGGCCAGCTTTCATAGACGTTCTGGAGATAAAACGTTCCGACATCCGGAGCATTTTCGTCCAGCCCAGCAATGAGAGTCGGCGGTGCCTGACGTGCGGCAAGCGGTTTGGCCCAGACGCTTGAAATATTCGGGTCGCGGTAGATTAATTCCTTGTTGCCGAACACGTCCATGAAGTAGATCCCGTACTGGTTGGGGATATTGGGGCCGGCTTCCCCGACAAGTTTGTCGTAGCTGTAGGAAACAATGAAATATTTTTCCGAAAGCGGCCAAGGAGATTTATAACAATGGCCGATCCAACGAAGCTCCTGCTCGGTCGGCTCGGTGGCACGCTCACCCGGGCGAGTTCGCGCGTCCCAATGAAACGGCGGAACCGAATCAAAATCGGACGGGGCGGGCAATGAAATTCCTGCCGCCAGGGGGAGTTCCGATTCCGGGAAACGTGCGTCCGGCGTTATTCGCGTGATCGGTTCCGGGCCGTCGACGCCGAGACTCGTATCAAGCATGATGACCGAACCGGCCGACATGCCGTGGTGCGGACCGGCGATTGCCATGACTTTTTCACTGCCGGGAATCGGACGGGATTCCCAAATTCCGCATGGAACAAAGGTGTTGTTCCCGTAATATATTCTCACATTGGTCCCGTCCTGCCGGGCCGACCAAAGTTGTTGATAAAAAACCGCGTCCCGGTCGACATAATCCCAACGCGTATAGAGAATGCGTCCATCAGGGAGAATCGACGGGTCCCATTCATTGGTTTCATGAAAGGAAATCGGCTTGGGTGATGCTTTCGCGTTGTTCGAATCCATGGCATCCGGGTCCATCGTCGCCAAGGTGTAAACATAACACGGGCCGGCGCCACAGCGGTGAAATCCGCCGCGTCGGGTCGAGATGAAGACCAACTTACCATCCGGCAGGCAAGTCGGGTTGAAGTCGTCATACTCGCCATCAGTCAATTTTTGCAGACCGGTTCCGTCGACATTCATTTCGTAGAGGTGATACCAACGGTTCATCGCATTCGGGTCACGCCACGCATGGGGAGATTCGTTCACCTCACAAAATGCGAAATAGATTTTTTGACCGTCATAACGCACTTCCGGGTGAGCGTAGCTTCCTTCAGGCAATTTGTCGGTCAATGAAGTGGTTTGCATCGAAACGCCCGGTTTTTCCAGCACGAAAAGACCGCCGCCGGGACGGGCCGTGTACCCGTAGGTTTGCGTCAACTGGTGACTCATCGTCGACGGGACATGTTTGGCGAACACCATCGGGCCGACATCGAAAAGCGGATTGGCCAACACAAGATCACGTCGCAAACGGTGCAAGGCCGCCCATTGCGGTTCGTCAAAGGTTGTCTGACGTTTCCATTCCTTAAGCCGATCCTGATAAACGTCAACTGCGACACCGGAATCGGCAAGGTCTTTGATGAGCGACTCCATTTGCGGGAGCATCCGCCGGATCGCCTGTTCGTATGTTCGCTGCTCCAATGGCGTGTCGATCCCGTCTTGCATTCGCCAGTCATGTTCGACCAATGCCTGTTCGATTTCCGGCTGGAGTTCAGGCGAACAATCGACCGGGGCAAACGACCACGGACGCCGTTCAGGATCAAGCAGGTCGAAGGAAGTCATCCGGAAGACCTGTCGCTTGTTGTCCCCTTGAAATTCGATCGGCTCAATGGCGGAATCGCCCGGAATGATCCGGATCGTGTCGCCGGGATTAAGGACGGCAATGATCCGATATTTCGGCATCGGAGCGGCATGTCCCGCCATCAACAATTGGGGGGAATTTTCACCGAGCTGTTCATCGTGAAAAAACCATGTTCCGGCAATGGTGCCGTTCGAAGGCAACACCGTTTTACCGTTGATCTGCACGACGGTTTTTTGCGGTTCCGGCGGTTCCTGAGCCAAAGCGTGGGCGGAAAAAAACAATGCCGGAAGAAGGCCGACAAGACCGGTGAAAATCCAACGTAATAAAGTCGTCATAAAAACACCTTGTAGAATTATGTATGGTTATTTTAGCGTGATGACCGAGATCGTATGCGGAGCATCGTGTTTCTTGTTGACAAATGTGTTGTCGGTTGAATCGAAGTTGGCCACATAAAGTTTGTTGCCAACCACAAGCGGTTCACAGGGGGAATCCAACAGTCCGTCAGAACCGTCCGTGTCACCGTTGGCCCAAAGGGTTTCAAATGAAACCGGCTTTCCTTCCTTCCAGGGCGTGATCGTGTGAATGGCGTTCAACTGGGAATCGGCAATGTAACTTTTATCGGTTCTGGCATCGTAAAACATACCGTCACAACACTGGATGGTGTCATGTTGAAAAATTTTTCGACTGGTTGCATTATTTTGTTCGTCAAACGTGATGGCATAAACGGCCCCATCGCCGAAATTGCAGAAATAAACGACCCCTTCGCTGTCGACGGTCAAACCATCTGCACCGCCTGGGCATTCGCGACCGATTTTCTTGACATCCTCAATCACGACCAGCCGCTTGTCTTTTCCGTCCGGCTCCAGTTGGATCGTGGGAACGCCGTCTTTTCCGGCTGCGAGGGCCTCTTCTTTGGTGAACATCCAAAGTCCGCCGGCTCCCCAGCGTCCTTCAAGTTCCAGATAAGTATCGGTGACCAGCATTTTGTCTTCCAGCCAAAGCACGGCATTGGAAACTTTCGTGCCCGTGGCCACAACCTGAACTTCGCCGGTCGGACGACCGTCGGCGATGATCACGCGAAGAACTCGAGACTTGTGTTCCTTGCTGTGGAACCATTGTGTATCGCACACATAAAGGTTTCCGTCCGGACCAAACGTCAACCCCATCGGACCGCACTGACCTGTTTCTTCCAGGATCGGATATTCCAGGACAACTTCGAATTCCGCCGTTTCGGGATCCATGATGGCAAGATAGCCGCCTTCATGGTTTCCTTTTTTGAGATTTTCATCCAAGTTGTTGAAGTTCGGGAAATTGACGAAAATTTTGCCGGTTTCTTTGTGATAGGTCATCCCGTCGGGATTGTGCAAATGATCGGGAAACGAGGCAAACAACTTCGGACGATACGCCTCATCATATGACGACTTCCGGACTTCCGTCATGACGGGGCGGCGTGTGCGTCTGATCCGATTTTTCGAAAACTGAGCGAAAGCTTCATTGATTCCAAAAGAAAGAATGATGGTGCAAGCCATCACATAGTAACACAATTGTTTTGATTTCATGGTTTATCTCGAATTTTTATTGATTTTGGCAATTCACAACATATTCCAATGCGGCCATGGTATCTTCCAAATTGGTTTCATGGCCGACGTGTTCACGATAAATGACATGAACATGCGGGTTGAAAAACTTCACCGTCTTGGCCAATCGCAAAACGCTTTCCGCCGGGACAGCGTTGTCCTGACCGGAAGCCGTGATTGCGACTGGCATCGTCAGCATTTCGGGAAAGTATTCGGCGGAACGTTTTTTGTATTCCAAAGGAATTTCTGATTTTGTTCCGCCATAGGATTCGGAAATCGCATCCTGAAAGTTGTCATATTCCAGTAAATTTGCCGTTCCGTTGAGGGAAACAACACCATCAAGCTGCTCCGGATGTAATGCGGCAAATGTCAACGCAGCCGTTCCCCCCATTGAGCCGCCGACGAGAAAAACTCTCTTGATTTTGTACTCCTTTTTCATCATGCGGATAATCTGGAGAGTATCCGCCTCTGCGGCAGCGTTCATCCAGGAGGTTTTGGCCCGATAATCGGGGGAGATCAGGATCATGTCATATTTTTCAGCGATTTTTCTCGTGCCGAGACATTCTCCCCTGTCCTGGGTGATGAACTGGTGGCGGTCGGAGCCGTGCCCGTGCAAGGCAATGAGTAAATCGTGTATGGAATCCTGTTGAAAACCTTTCGGCAACATCATGATGTATTTTTGCTCGGTGCCGTCATGCTCCGCCGTGAATGCCGTATCACGAATTTCCTGAGCATAGCTTCCCCGAACCAGGCAAATCATCACCAGCCAAAGCCACAAGACCCGTTTACTTGTCATTTCAACATCATTCATCCAAAAAAGCATTAGTCCAGTTTAAGTTCGAATTTTTTTTCGGCTTTATTAAATTCAAACTGTAAAAGCTCATTTCCTTTGGGATATTTTTTTGCCAGAGTTTCCAATAACTCACGGTTATTATACTTCGATCCATCGTTAAGGGACAGTTCAATATAAAAATAACCTTTTCCGGTTTGGACACCATCCACTCTGGCGGTGTATATCATATTGAATTTCCCATTTTCATCCGAAAAACCATTACTCGGTCGCCCTTGCTCTGGAAAAAAGAAAATCGGAAGTCCCGGAACAGGCTTCCCCTGATAGGTAACGGTACCCGAAAAAGGGACGACTTCATACGGCAATTTCGGCCCGCACCCTAATACTACAGCGCAATGAATTGGTATTGCCCTGAAAGTTGAAATTGTTGTAACATGCGTCTTTCATGGAGTTTGTCTTCACGGAGGACGTCGTAATGGATTCGATGGATATTCGCGGATTTCGAACCGATTTGAGTCGCTTTCTCAGACGCTTCGAATCCTGCGCCCAAGACACAAGCACCCGAAATTATTTTCGCATTTACCTTCAGGGCCTGATGTCCGATCTGCCCCGGAAAAATGCCGAAGCCATCGCCCTGCAAGCGGGCGAACCCGTCCGATCCGTCCAGTGGTTCCTCGCCAAACAAACTTGGGATCACGAACGAATGCGGAACAAGTTGCAAAAAATCATCGCCAAGGAACATGCCGGCAAACATTCCATCGGCATCATTGATGAAACCAGTTTCGTCAAGAAGGGAACGAAAACGCCGGGTGTCCAACGCCAGCACTGCGGCACCGTCGGCAAGAAGGAAAATTGCGTCGTCACCGTCCATACCGCTTACGCCGTCGGCGACTTTCACGCGACCATTGATCAGGATTTGTTTCTGCCTGAATCGTGGGACGCCGACCGCGAACGTTGCCGCGAAGCGGGCATCCCTGATGACGTCGTTTATCGTCCGAAATGGGAAATCGCGCTGGAGCAACATGAACGCGCCACGAAAAACGGTGTCGTTTTCGACTGGATGACATTCGACGAACATTACGGCAGCAAGATGGAATTTTTGCGGCAACTGGACGCGAGAGGACAGCTTTTCATCGGCGAGGTTCCGTGTTCGTTTTACGCTTGGACGAGAAAGCCTCGAACGACGTTTCACTCGGGAAAACAAGTGCGAAAACGCACCAAGGCGAGATTGGTCAAGGGCGAACGCGGCACGATTGAAGTCCGGAACATGCTGAAATATTCTCCGGTATTGCGGGAGCAATCGTGGGTAAAATACGTTGTCAAGGAGACGGACAAGGGGCCGATCATCTGGGAGGTCAAGGAGTGTACGATTTATATCCGTTGCGAAAGTCGAGGCGTTCCGATGGACAAGCCGTTCCGACTGATCGTTGCGAGAAATGTGTTGAACGACAAAGAGGAAGAGATCAAATATTTTGTAACGAACGCTCCGGCAGACGTGCCGCTGGATGAGTTGTTGCTCGCGGCCTTCAGTCGTTGGCGTGTGGAGCGATCGTTCCAGGACGGCAAACAGAAGCTCGGTCTGGATCATTTCGAAACTCGCACGTACACCGGATTGATTCGACATTTGCTGTTGTGTTCGTTGGCGTATTATTTTTTGCAGTTACAGTGGCTTGAACGCTCAAAAAAAACGACGCCTTGACGTTTTACCAGGTTTCGCGATTGGCGGCGGCGGAATGGACACCGCCGCCAACCGTATCGCGTACGGTGTTCGTGAATGCGTATTATCAGCATCGAAACACCGTCGCAGAGCATTGTCATCGGCGAACTCGACTCAAACGAATCGCACGACGTGACATCGACTTACGGAAAATTCATCGGTGTAAATGGACTTAGTCATTGCGCTGTAGTATTAGTTGATTAACGTTTGATGCTTTCTTGGAAAGAGCAGTGACCAATATGCTGCCTATCAAAAGGCCGTGTTGATCGTTCTCGAAGCCGGTGAAAATGCGACGGACGCACAGGTTCGTGAATGTCTCGACTTGATCGTCGACGAAAACGACATCGTGGAAATGGGCGATCCTATGGAAATTCAAGCCCCACTGTTGGACGTGTTGCTCAAGCATGAAAATCCCGGGCACGTGAAATATCTCGTCGATTTGTTGATGCCGACATTCGAAAAATGCCGCGAAACGCAAAACGGCAACGGCCAATTGCAGTCCGCGGCCAACTTGTGCATTCTCTTGAAGGTCATCGAACTGAACGGCCTTGACGATGAGCATTACGCGGCGATGAATGCCAAAATTTGTGAAAGCATTCCGTCTGACATGAATGTCACTTTGCCCGTGATCGGCGCATAATTCGAGCGAGGATCACGAGGGTCGTGACTTTTTCGTTGTTTTTCCTGTTGTGCGAAATCCGACCTTGCTCTATAATACCCGTACTTGAGGTCCGACCTTGGTCCCTCCGGCTCAACAGAAGAGCCAAGGAGGGCCTCATGTCTTATTCTACCGAAAATTTCCACGATGTCCTTACGTCCTGCCAACTCGACCGCACCGACGATCTGCTTGATGCGAAAACCATCCGACGTGCCTTCGTCGATGCCGACTGCGATTTCGGACATCAAGAGCATACCGTCTTCGACAGGTCCACCACCCTTTGGGCGTTCCTGCGTGAAATGCTCCACACCGGCACCCAGCGGACGCTCAAGGCCGCTGTCCAGGACGTTCAACAACTCCGCATCGCCAACGGACTTGATCCGAACGCCGCGAACACCGGCGCGTACGCCGCCGCCCGCGCCAAGATCGACGTCAAGGTTCCGACCGCCCTCATGCAAACGCTTGCGCAAAACGCCGAGAACGCCGTCCCGCAAGACATGCGCATTTGCGGACTGAAAATCTCCGAACTCGACGGCTCGACGCTTTCCCTGCAAGACACGCCGGACAACCAGGAGAAATATCCGCAACCGAAATCCCAAAAAGCAGGCTTGGGTTTTCCTCTGTGGCGGATCGTCGTGCTGATTTCCGCCGCGACCGCGATGGTCCAGATGGTCGCCTACGGTCCGTGGCGGGGCAAGGGAACCGGCGAGGCGAGCCTTTTCGTTTCGCTTTTCGAGCAATTGCGGAGAGCGGCGGCGTGGATCGAAGTCGTCGTCGCCGACCGATATTATTGTTCCTATCACCTGATCGCCGTGCTTGTTCATTTCAACATCCGTTTCGTGACGCGATTGCATGGAAGCCGGTTGATTGACTTTGCGCACGGAAAGAATGTCAAGCGGCAAAAGAACGGCGACTTCCTCGTGACGTGGAAGCGTCCGCCGAGGCCGTTCTGGATGACCGAGTGGATGTGGGCGATCGTCCCGGAAACGATGACGCTCCGGCTGATCCGCGTCCGTGTCGACACGGAGGGGGCGAGAATCAAGGGATTCTTCGTCGTGACGAATTTGTTGGACGACAAAGCGTATCCGTCGGAAGCGGTACGTGAAATCTACCGGGGCCGCTGGCAGGTCGAGGTCGATCTGCGGACGATCAAGACGTTCATGGAAATGGACGTTTTGCGAGCGAAGACGCCGGACATGGCCCAGCGGGAGTTCCTGATGGGATTGCTGGCGTACAACATCGTTCGGGCGAAGATGCTCCGGACGGCGATCGGCGTCCGCGCGGAGACGCAACAAAAAGAGACGAAAGCGAAAAAGGCCGTCGCGCAGAAAACGAAAACGTCGAAAAACAGGATCGAGGCGAAAGACGTGACGGCGAGGAACATGAGTTTTTCCGTTGCGCTGACGAGCATCACGGCCGCTTACGTAACGGTTCACTTCATGAGCGAGACGATGCGCCACGTTTATCGTGAACAGGCGGATCAGAACCGTCGGTCGACGCAGGTGGGCAACCGACCGGGCCGCGTCGAACCTCGTTGCAACAAACGGCGTCCGAAACCGCATCGGTTGATGCTCAAGCCTCGCGAGGAACTGCGAGCGAAGTTGAAGCGAGGCGAGCATCCGACGCAGGACGGCGACGAGGCGGCGGTCCTCCTCGCCGAGGAGTGATCCGATTGTCGGCTTGAAGTTTTTCATCATCACGATCTCGGAGATCATCGTTTCGTAATCACGTGCCGTTTCGCCAACGGTCTACAAGGCCGCCGCTGCCCCTGCGCGCGGAAAACCGGCCAAGTGACATTCTGGTCAGATACTGTTGTTTCGTCCGTTGATTTGGCTCTGCCGTGAGAAATGTGTATCGCCCCGACTGAGTTGCCGGATCGGAACGCGAATCGTCTTGTCCGAATCTTTGCGTTACAGTTCCACCGTGCCGCTTTCTTCATCGAACCGGCGAAAAGAAGCGAGCCTAATCAAAAAAATGGTGGGATTGCTATTTTGACTGTCTAATTCAAATATTTCGTCGTAAGTTGTTTTGGGATTTTTTGTTATATGATTGATGATGAAAGTGTTTTGCGAGAAGGTTGCGTTGCATCTAACGGGTGGCGATTTGGGCTTGCTCCCTTGGTGAGTCGGTTTTCCATTTCAAAGCCAAGCGACATGCCAACAAACCGTGCAATTGAGGGACCGTCATCTCCGGGAT
>ENA-UOOK01003128-UOOK01003128.1-fermentation-metagenome-genome-assembly--contig:-NODE-3128-length-19213-cov-3.552928_pt1 | contig 19213 bp, 20 predicted proteins | sample MGYA00245777_ERZ724023 | MGnify/ENA primary metagenome ERZ724023 (study PRJEB28704, sample SAMN03018312) | fermentation metagenome | biome: anthropogenic terrestrial biome; feature: soil; material...
CATTATATATGCGTATGCACTACTTGTCAATGCGTTTTTTACATTTTGTTGCATTTGCATTATTTGTGTGTATAATGCTATATTGGATAGTAATTGAGAGGAGTGTGATTGATACGGAAACTTATAGAAAAATTGATGATGAGCTTTCCACATTGGGAAAAACAAGAAAAGATATGTGCCGCGAGACCGGAATTTCATATAATACACTTGCGAGTTTGTATCAACGCAAATCCGAAAATATATCACTTAATATACTGAGAGCGATAGCGAGATATTTAAATGTCTCGCTTGACTATTTGATTTTTGATAATGTAGAGGTAAAAAAATATGGGAAACAAAAATCCCCTTCTCCGACAAAAGCCGAAGCAGGGGGTGATGCTGTTGAAGCACAGATAATAAAAATGAAATATCAGATAAAGATTAGTGCATACTTGGGCAAGAATTACCTCGGATGACTTTTTTATTATCCCAAATGCAATTTCTATGCAAAGCAATTGATAACGGTAACAAGGTATTCTATATGGTAATAATTGACGGGAGGGTGTTAGAGTTGATGACAAAAAATAAAACATGGCTATGGTCTTCCTTTATACTGCCTCTGGCGCAACCGTTCTTTACAGGGCGGAAAATACTCTTATGTCTATGTGGATGGTATCATGCGGGATGGCAAATGCTGTTCTATTACAACGATTATAGTATCGAACAAATCGCAGCGGTTTTGAAAATCCCAAAAGGCACGGTGAAGTCACGATTACATAAGGCAAGAAATATATTGAGGGAGGCTCTTTCGTATGAACAAGAACGAGCATATGAATGATTTTGACGAAACTTTACGCAATTCCATAAAAAAAACAACCCACGAACCGTTTGACTTCGATTACTCCCTACTGGATCAGCCTGTTAAGAAAAAGAAAACACTGTATGTGATTTCGGTTTTTACAGGAGCTGTTGCCGCTAATGTCAGGCTCTTGGCGGGAAACCTCGGTTTGGATATAAGGTAAATCCCGAAACAAGAAAGTATGAAATAAAGGAATCGGAAGCCGAGGCTGCGCAGAAGAAGCCGGTTCATGCATTTGGGAAAACAAATATATCATTACGAACAAGGAACAATTCACAGGCACTCTTGATGAAAGACTTCCTTGCTCGAAAATCGTGCTACCAAACCCGACAGAAGCGCTTACTGTAATCGGCAGAAAAATACTATATTATTGTAGCAACTACGAGAAGAGTAAGAAAAAACGATACCGCTAATATAGCAAGCGATATCGTTTTTTCACCATTTAATTTCTATGGGATATTGCATTCCTTCCAGCTCTATTTCATAATAAGGAACGCCCTGTTCTTTAGCATATTCTAAAACCGCATCTTCTAAGTTATCGTAATCATAATTCTGTTTAAGCAGCCTTTCTGCAACTGTAGCGAGATAAGATTCCCTGCGTTCAGGTTTCCATTTGATATATTTCACATTCATAATATCTACCATTTGCGTACAGTAACAATCAAAAGATTGCTCATGAATATTGTAACGAAGTCGGGTTTCGTCAACGCCAAATATCTTTGTAAAACGTTTTTGGCCAATGGTACATTTAAGTTCATTCCAAATAAGATTTTGAAAATATCGCAGATAGGCAATATCATTAGGTAGGTGATTTATCATTTTAGTTTTAACGATTTCATCTATGATCATAGCACCATCTCTAATCAACCAACATTTTTTACTTTCTGCCAGACTGATAAAATCACCCAGTACTGCAGCTGTAAAAATTATTTCCGGCCAGAAATAGTAAAACGAATAATACTTTGAATTGTCATTAGACAGTGAGGTATTACGATCGCCCTGATATGCATGACGAATTTCATAGCAAAGGCCCAACAAACGTGTTTCGCAAGCATAGTATCCCTCATAGGATTCGTCTCCTACAATTATCGAAATAGCATCATATAATGCGTTCAAGTCGTCATAATCACCGCGAATTTCAACACCGCTCAGGTTGGGCGTAGATTTCAAAGTAAGCATTTTTCGTCTCCTTTATAATACAGTATATATTTTATGAGGTTTGCTTTTTGGTTCGTTAGGTAATGTATAAGCTAATTTTCCTCTTGCGATAAGCGGTTCAATATATTTTTTAATCATATAATACTGTGTTATTCCCAACTGTTCAGAAAGTTCTTTCCTTGTGCGAGGTGTCTGACAGAATTCAAGTATCATTGCGTCAACCCCGATGGATTTTTGATCTTGATTGGATGAACCGTTATACATGATGACCTTAAACATACCTCTGTCGCTTGAGAAAATCGGTGGCGGCAGTCCAGCGTCACGGCATTGCTTTCGTATGGTCGGAATTCCTGAATAACGATTTTCAACTGCATGTATCGTCTCGAGAACGGATATTAAAGTCTTGTTTCTTGTATCGGCCTGAATTCTGCCCAGTTCATCAATACTAACAGCACCATATAACCCTCCTGCATTGACGATTTCCAGCCTGTCCTTATACATTTCAATTCGAACAGGCATCCCTTCCGTATAGGGGCTGTAATCACGGTGAACGAGCGAATTCAAAACAGCCTCTCTGACTGCGGTTAGCGGATATTCCGGAGAATCTACCCTCTTTCCATCAATAACAGCCACCTTTTCCCGCATATTCATCGCTACAAAGCTGACGGCGGCTTCTGTTATTTGAGGAATTGTTCCTTCGATCTTTTTGTTTGCAAGAAAGCGTTCCCCCTCGGCATTTATATCGCCCATAGAAAAGCCCGGAACAAGCACTGCTGTAATACATAGCTGAGGATATACTGCCTGCGGATATTTGGAAAAGCATAAGATGGCTGTCAGAGTAGGAACTCCGTCTTTCAAAAGACCCATCAATTCAAGCAACTCGTTATCAGATAAATTCTGCGTGTTCGGTCGATTCAATCGGAGCTCGTTTAGATAGCGGTTTATTTTTGCTTTGTCAAGAATAGAATCATTTGTGCCATGTGCCGGACGGATGTCGTCTATTAACTGCTTGCGGTAAGCTTCATAACTGTAAATTTCGTATTCGCTCATTGGTTCATATGCGTCACCAACACGAATGTACGAGCCTTTGATTCTGCCAACTCCCTTATAGAATACCGGTCTCTGCGATATTTCCATTGAAGGAACTTCAACAGAGACTACGACTTTTCCATCAACCTCACATGTTGTCATAACGGTTCTTACTTCGGGATTCATTTGCTTGCATTGTTCTGATACCTTGTGCTGGATATCCTGCGGATCATATACGCCGCACACTTGATAATCATTTGATTCATCAATACCCAACACGATAATTCCGCCAGAATTCTGATTAGAAAAAGAAGACAGTGTTTCGTATAATTTCGGACAGCCTCCTTTGGCTGCTTTCAACTCCAGAGTTTGTTCCTCATATTTCTGATTTCTAATTTTATCGATCAGAGACTGTAATTCTTCTTTCAGCATAAACGCACCTCATTTCTTTTAATAACAGCATAGCATAAGAAAGCAAACAAATCAACCCAACAAGCAAGATAAATCGAAAACAAGCAAAGTATCTCTCGACAAAAGTTTGCTTATTTTGCATTTAATCAAAATGTTGAGTTTGCTTTTTCTTTGAATACGACGAAAAATAGTAATTTGGTGGAGGTGTCGGTTTAGCAAAAGGGCTCACAGGGCTGATGTTTCAAAAATTGAGGCTGCGCAGACAAAGGTCTCTAATTCGGATGAAATTGACGGATTAATCGCCGAATTGAGCACTGACTTCGGCACTAATATGTTTCGCAGAGAAATCAAATTTCCCAATCCCACCGACAAGCTCATCGTCATCGGCAGACGGACACTCAACTACTGTGCAGGGTACTGCCGCAGACAAAATATAAATGCGACAGTCGCAGCCACGCCGGATGAGAACGGCGTTCCCCTCTGTATCGACCGTGCTACATTTGAAGCGGTACAGGCAGAAATCGAGCGCAGGGCAAACGAAACCACTGTGAAAAAAGGTACCACAACGGTATTCACGGGAACAATACGGTGCGGTGTTTGCGGAAAGAATTATCGGCGCAAAACCTCAAAAACCGGCTTTGTGTGGATATGTGCCACATTCAATACCAAGGGCAAGAAATTCTGCGCATCAAAACAAATACCCGAAGAAACACTCAAGTCCGTATGTGCCGAAGCTCTCGATAATGCACGGTGGTCGAGAGCATTCTCAGCAAGGACAGTAGGAGAATGTAGCTCCGGCGAGTAACGCTGTACCGATCAATCCAATAATGAGGGATACCGTCTGAGCGCCGGTGGTTTTCGAACCTTGAAGATTATCCATCTCCTTAATGTGCTTATCAAACTCACGCTGTAGCCGGGACAGCTCTGCTTTGTTTCGAATTTTACGGTCGCGCTTGAATTTCAAGCCAACCGAACCAAACCCGCCTTCTCGTCCTTCCGGTTGCCATCCAAACTGACGGTATCCGTCCATTACTGCACTTTCTAACTCGTTTCCTACATGGATTGTTGTGTACTCGAACCCGATAAAGGGGGCATTCTTTTTCATGGTTTCACTCATGGTAATAACTCCTTTCATATTTAAGAGGGTGATGCTGTGATTAGGGCATTAGCTTTTTCACAAATATCGTATAGCGCATCATACAGGAGCTTGCAAAGGAGCGAGTGCAGCGCCAATTCAACACCTGTCATACTTTTGCTGGCATGATAATCTGCGACGAATGCGGCAGATGCTACGGATCCAAACGGTGGCACTCCACATCCTACGATGATTTGGTGTGGCAGTGCAACCACAGATACGAGCAAGAGGAAAAGTGCAAAACACCGCATATGTATGACCAGCTGCTGCGGTATGCGTTCAATGCGGCGATGCTCCATCTGCTGGAGAGCAGGTCGGAGGTTATCGCCGATTGCCGTGACTATTTGTCAGCGGCCATTCGAGGAAAAAAGAAGAATACGCGGAACGCCGAAATTACACGGTTTTGCGATTCGTTCCTTATGCGTTCTCCGTTGGATATTGTGGATGATGAAACGGCGTGGGCAGTGCTCGTGCGGCAAGTCACGGTCAAGGTTGACCGCTCGCTGATTTTTCGTTTCATCAACGGCAGCGAGTTTGAACTTCAATTACCGGATTTTTCTCCGCGATACAGGAATAGCTTGATGGAGGTACGGGGCAAATGCACCAAGGATTTTTGAAATGCACCAAAAATCTGGATTTGCACCAAAATGACTGCTCGTTAACGATTTGGCGGCGGCAAAACGACGGTTGGGTTCAAAATCAGCGTTACAAAGGCAAAAAGTGAAACATAGGGTATGACAAAGGCAAATAACCGCCCTTATTTTATAACCAGCAATTATTCTTTTGCTATGTCATAGTCCCATCTGTTGATTCCGCCAAAATCATAGACATTGGTGTAGCCGATTTGAATCAGCTTTCGGGCAGCCTGTGCGCTGCGGTTCCCGGAACGGCAATAGATTAAAATTTCGGCATCAAGGTCAGGCAGCAAATCCGGCATTTTGTCGGTAATGGTTTCATTGGGAATTAAAATCGCGCCGGGAATGTGACCTGCATTAAATTCCCCTTCAGTGCGGACATCCAGAATAATGACCTCATCCCCGCTGTCCATTCTGGTTTTGGCCTCTTCGGCTGATATTCTTTTATATTCAGCACCAAAGCTTTGGTTTTTGTTCTCTGCATCGCCTGTACCGGTGGGGGATGCAACAATGCCCGCAACAAGCAGCCCCATTACGATTCCAATGATCGTTGATAGATAGGGATTTGCCGTCATCGGGCAGCTTCCGCTGGAACACCCAATGAGCCTATATAGCACAAAATAACCGACAAGCCCGCCTGCCACAGCCCCTATTACATATTTCAACATCATATTCTCTCCTTCAACATCCCTTTTTATAATCCTCTTTATTATTATAGGATATGGGGGAGTAATAGACTGTAACTTGCTCACTTTGTCGGTTGGCAGGGAAGCGCTTTATTCGCCGTCAACTGCCATGATGTCATCTTCCTGCTCGTAGTAGTATGAATAATCGACACCCTTCATGAACATCTCACGGTCGTTTATTTTGTCGGTGAGAGCACCTTGAAGCAGCGCTTTTATCCTTTGGGGATTCATTGTGCTTTCTTCCATTGCTGCCAGATAATCGCGCTTGTTGATTTTACTCCAGTCAATGCAGAGCTTTAGATTTTTCTTCAAAATTAAGTCAAGCCAAATACGCGTGCTCCTGCCATTGCCCTCCATAAATGGATGGGCAACATTCATCTCCACATATTTGTCGGCGATTTCGTCAAAGGTGTTTTCGGGCATATTTTCGATTGTTTTTAGTGTGGTTTCTAAAAATTGAACAGGCGCAAATCGAAACCCACCCTTTGCGATATTCAGCGTTCTAATTTGTCCAGCAAAGTCGTATAGGCCTCCGAACAGATAGCCGTGAATTTGCTGCAATCCCTTTACTGTGCCAACCTCTATGGTGTCAAAAAGTGAACTGTCAAACAGAGCATAGGCTTTTGATTTGCTTTTGCCGTCAATGGTTTCGTCACTGTATGTGAACCATTCAATAAAGCGATTTGCTTCTTTGCTTGGAAAATTCTTTGCAAGTAGAATAATTCCATTATAATCAAGAGTGTCCGTTCGATATTTTTTACCGTCAGCGGCAGTTAATTTCAGTTGGGTAGTATGACTAACCAACTCGTCATTTTCCTTTTTAAGTTTTGCCTTGAGATATTTCCAATAATTCCGATTTTTCTCGTAATCATCTACATCACGCAAAACGCCGATAATATCCAGTACCGAAAACCACCATTTGGAATTTTCATCATCCCAAATGGCACGCACTTCTCGGTCATCAAAAAAACAGATTGATATTTTTTGCTCCATTAAAGCACCTTCCTATTAAAGCATAAAATTTTAGCGAACATTATCGGAGTAATAAAGCTGTTATAACGAGCATATCTTTTTAAGAATAAGAAATAATATAATTATAATTCAAATAAGAAAGGAATAAAATATGCGAACGGCAATAATGGTATCAGTAAACGGCGATATGTTTTTATTCAACAATATTTTAAGTGAACATGAATATAGGTCTTTGCAATCTTTGGCAGACACATTTCTTTATAGGGAATTTTCAGATTCTCCTGAAATTTCAGACGTCGAATCCAAGTTTGTTGACAAAGTAAAAACGGATTTAAATATTTATTTGGAACCGATCGAAATATCATATGTAATAAGGATTAAATGAAAATATGCACTACTTAGATAATGAATTTTATTATCTGATTCATATTAATACAAAGAAGGATCTAGCCCAAAAGCTTCAGTAAGTATTTGGCTAGAAAACTTTCGGTATTGACTTGATGTATAAGGAAACTGTTCTTTTGAGAAATCAATATTTAAGTTGTTGAATTTTTTGTCATAATAATCAAAGTCATGTATACCGTTAACGCTTAACTGCCTAGTGAGTGCAATAATAAATCCATTAATCGAAATAACCGACAATAACTTCGAGTTTTCGTTGTCCCAAAAAGATTTGAAGTTTTTCCTCAACGCTCCAAAATAGCTCCTTAACACAGTTGCGCAGAACTTAACATATTCCTGGATTGCCTTTTCATCTAATGAGAGTAAGGCCTCTTTGTCACCCTCCCAATAATTAAATAGGCTTTGCTTGTTTTCGCTAGGTGTAATGGTAACAAGATACCTAAGTGCAAAACGAACGATGGATGCCGTTTTAATTTTTCCAGATTCAAGAGAAGAAATCTGAAGAAGATTTTGGAATATGCCTTCTTTGTTTAACTTTTCAATTATAAATTGAGCGATACTTTCATCAGCAACAGGATTTTTGATTCGTTTAATTTGTAACAGAACATTTGGAGGAACTGGTTTCGCATTAGAATTAATATCAAGAAATATTTCACTTTGAATACGAGCGCGTTCTTCTTGTTTCATATCGGATGGAAAGATTAATCCGGTTACAAGAAGGTGCAACTGTTTTCGTAATTCAGAAATCTTTTGTTCTTGTTTATTATCAATACCGCTTTCGTAATGAGCAAAAATCCGGTGCTGTCCATCAATAACACAGATACTATTTATTTCTTTAGGTAAAACTAGTTTGCAATTACTTTCGAGGTTATTCATGTCATCTATATTTTTATATTTTTTTGATGCATCTAAAAAAGCAACATCGTCAGGCAAGGCAACGATTATATTGTTATAGAAAGCTTCACCTTTTGTTGTTAAAAACTCACGAATGTTTTTGATTTTGCTTTTTTCGATTAATCGTTGATACAACCAAATTGATTCTTCCCAGTTATCTTTGCGTAAAACATAACAAGTATTTAACAAATCTTCGGCGGACATCATACAAGAGACTATTCTCACTTTGTTTTTATGACCAGTAAATTCTTTTGGATATATAATTGGTGCAGTTATTTGCTTACTATCACTTGAACTGGTTAGCATTCCAATTTGATCACTTGTAAGTTTTAAAAACCTAAATATTTCATTCCTTGCAGAATACTTAATACATTTTACGATCCATTGAAAATATTCTAATGTTTTAGGCTGGACAAAGAGCAAGTTTTCAAATAGCAAATAATCATCATCGCTTAAAATTAGCTCATCACGAGATATGTATAAACAAAATATCTTAATTCGGTCTGCATCATACTTGCAAAGGAGATCGTTTCTATCAGGAAAGAGTTCTTTCATCTTTTGGATATACTCAGGGAGATTTTGCTTAATTTGTCCAAAAGCTTCGTTCTTTATACGTATATGATCCCTTATTTCACTAGTTTTTATTGTATCTTCGCAAAGCAACCAAATGTTTTCATAAATGTATATGGAATCAATCTCTACTTTACGTAAGCCTATAGTCATTTCGTGATCATTAGTAGCGAGGTAATTAAAACCTGCTCCGGCAAATATTCCTTTAATCTTTCGTTTAAACGCTGACTGTTGACGTTTTAACTTCTGTTCTTCAGTAAGAGGCTTTCTTTTTCTACTTTTTTTCATCACTTTTTGACTCCCTCGCTTTCCGAAATTCTTCCGGCAGTTTTGCCACAGCCATGTTTTCGTTTGGCTCTACTATGGGTTTATCTTCTCGAACTTTTGCATTGCCACTATTGGCATCCTTAAGTCGTTTAGTTGATATTTCATAATATTCCTTTTGAGTTTCTGCTCCAACAAATCGTCTGTTTTCTAAAATTGCAGCTACACCAGTAGTTCCGGATCCCATAAATGGATCTAAAATTAATCCTTTGACCGGAGCTAGAGCTTTTATCAAACGTTGGGGAATTGCCACGGGGAATTGGCAGGGATGATCTGTTTTCTCAATATGTTGCGCTTTAACATTTGGTATATCCCAGACATCAGACGGATTTTTCCCAAGGGGATTTCCACTTAACTGCCCTTTTCGCGGTCCCTTATAGAACTTTTTCCCCGGATACTTTTGGGGTATTCGCACATCATCTAAATTAAAAGTGTTTTGCTCTCCCTTTGTAAACCATAATATGGTCTCATGTCTACCACTAAACCTATTTGTACTGTTTAAGCCATGGCCAAATGTCCAAATAATACGATTTCGTAATATAAAAGGGAAATCCAATTGTTCACTTAGCGATGTAAATATGTCATATATGATATAATCAAGCGGTACCACACATCTATTTGAAACATGATACCCTACTTGCCAACAAACACTTCCACCAACTTTCAGGACTCGATACAAATCTTGAAAGATATCTGTATGTTGTTTTCTAAATGTCTCGATATCGTCATGAGGGTCTTCGTATGCTTTGCCCATACAATACGGTGGAGAAGTAATTATTAAATCAACAGTTTCATTAGGCAGCTGTTTTAACAGTTTTAAACAATCTCCATTGTATAATGTTATTTGATTCCCCTCACGGAACCGTTTATATATCTTCATGGACAAATATCCTCCAGTGCATTTTTATAATATTAATGTCGAATAGTTGTTTGATAAATTCTATGTTTTTTCAACATCTCACACCAAACCCAAATACTTCTCAAAAAATAGCATCAGTTTATCAATAACGCTTTGCTTTTTTGCAGCTCTGCCGCCACCGCCGCCGAAACGGGAGACAGGGGGCAGAATTTTATCAACATCGGTTCCGGTGGTTTTCAGGGTGCCGTCACGGAAGGCATTGTCTATAAACCGCCTTGTTTCCTCCGGTTTCAGCTTTTCTTTTTCAATCAGCGTAGTCAAATCCATTTCCTTTTGCTCCTGCACAAATTGTTGCCAATCGTCATCAACCACCGTCGAGGTATTAACCCGTGAGACGAATCCCTCGATAAGCTCTTTTTTGCTCCGCAGTTCAATACTGGAGCTAACCGCCTTATCAATCGCTGTAAGAATACTCTTATCAGTGCAATTGGAATCGTGATATTTGGCAACCAACATCAAGATATAATCGATGTTGACCTCAATTTGCTTAATAAGATCAATTTCAAACACAATATCGTCATTGATATTCTTTTTGTCTGCCTCTTTGCCTTTGGTAAAGGATTGATATAAATCGAGATACATACTCTGATAATCTTGAAAGTCACGCTCAGAGAGAATTTCATTTCCGGCAAACTCGTCAAAGGAGGTTAAAATATTCTTCATCCGCAAAACCGCACCAAACAGGCGGATAAAATCCTTTTGCGCCAGCTCGCCAATAACAGCGACACCCAGCGGATAAGTTGTCACAAGCAGCTCAATCAGCTCCCTGTATCCCGGCTTGCGCTTGCCGTTTTCCTCATAACCGTTGTAATAATCCTCATAGGTTTTCAACAGCACAATGCCGCCAGCCTCGCGGTCGCCAAACAGCGCAATCGCATCGTCGGTGGCTTGCTTTAGATCACGGAAGCAGATGATATTGCCAAAGGTTTTCACGCGGTTTAAAATGCGGTTGGTGCGTGAAAAGGCTTGAATCAACCCATGCTGACGGAGGTTCTTATCCACCCAAAGGGTATTTAATGTTGTGGCATCAAAGCCGGTCAAGAACATATTGACCACAATTAAAAGGTCAATTTCCCGATTCTTCACCCGTAAAGATAAATCTTTATAATAATTTTGGAACTTGTCCGCCGATGTATCAAAATTAGTGTTAAACATTTTATTATAATCGGCGATGGCACTCTCTAAAAAGTCGCGTGAGGTTTTATCCAGCTTATCGTTTTCAAACCCTTCATCGGGCAGCGCGTCCTCCGGATCGTCCTCGTTTGCGCTAAAGCTGAATATGGTAGCAATCCGCAAATTCCGCATGCTCTCGGCAAGCTGCGTTTTAAATTCTTCGTAATATTTCATCGCCATGGGAATGGAAGCAACGGCGAAAATGGAGTTAAATCCCGCCAGCCTTGAACCCTTATGGGAATAATAGCTATTGCGTTTTGTTTTCTGGTCAAAGTGATCAAGGGTGTACTTTACAATTTCGCTTACCCGTTCGGGTGCCGCCATTGCCTTTTCCACATCAATGGCACGCACCTGCTCATCCTTAATGTCGGGGGACATTTTCACCGTATTGACATAGTCAATGCGGAAGGGCAGCACATTCCCGTCATTAATGGCGTCAACGGTGGTATAGGTGTGCAGCTTGTCCCCAAAAGCCTGCTCGGTTGTACGCAGAAAAGGATTACCACCATGCCCCGCATTTTTAGAAAATATTGGCGTGCCGGTAAATCCAAATAGATGATATTTTTTAAACGCCTTAATAATCGCCTGATGCATTTCCCCAAATTGCGAACGATGGCACTCATCAAAAATAAGGACAACATGCCGTTCAAAGACAGGATGTTTCTTGTTTCTGCCAATAAATATCCCTAGTTTTTGAATGGTGGTGATAATAATTCGTGCATTCGGGTCTTCCAACTGCTTTTTCAATACTGCTGTGGAGGTGTTGGAGTTGGCCGCTCCTTTTTCAAAGCGGTCATATTCTTTCATGGTCTGATAATCAAGGTCTTTGCGGTCAACCACAAACAAAACCTTATCAACCTGAGGCATGGCGCTGGCAAGCTGTGCGGTTTTAAAACTGGTCAGGGTTTTACCGCTGCCGGTGGTGTGCCAAATATAGCCGCCGCCCTCTAAAGTGCCGTATTTTTTGTAATTGGTTGCAAGGGTAATGCGTGTCAAAATCCGCTCGGTGGCGGCAATTTGATAGGGCCGCATAACCATAAGCAATTCTTCCGAAGTGAACACACAATAGCGGGTTAGAATATTTAATATTGTGTGCTTGGCGAAAAAAGTTTTTGTGAAATCGGTAAGGTCGGCAATCACTTTGTTGGTTCCATCCGCCCAATAGCTTGTAAATTCAAAGCTGTTGCTGGTTTTTCTGCGGCTCTTGCGTGCATCCCCGCTTGTTTCTTTAATATGTTGGCTGCGGGTGGTGTTGCTGTAATATTTGGTGTGGGTGCCGTTACTAATAACAAAAATCTGGACATACTCAAACAACCCGGACGCCGCCCAAAAGCTGTCCCGCTGGTATCGGTTGATTTGGTTAAAAGCCTCTCGAATGGCGACGCCCCGCCGTTTTAGTTCAATATGTATAAGGGGCAACCCGTTGACCAGAACGGTTACATCATAGCGGGTGTTACGGGTGCCGCCTGTTTCTTTGTATTGGTTCAAAACTTGCAGGCGGTTGTTGTGAATGTCCTTTTTATGTATTAAATAAATGTTTTTCGTGCTGCCGTCGTCACGCTTTAAAATCTGCACATGGTCGTCTTGTATGCGGCGGGTTTTCTCTACAATACCGTCATTCGCCCCGGCAACGCATTCGCGGAAAAAACGCTCCCATTCGGCATCGGTAAAGGTATAATCGTTTAATATCTCTAATTGGCGGCGTAGGTTGTCAATGAACTGCGCTTCGCTGGATATTCGAATCTGCTCATACCCTTGCCCTTGCAAAAGCGCAATAAAATCCCGCTCCAATGCTGCCTCCGATTGATAAGAATCATCTCGGCGGGGAGTAGGGGTATATTCCGCCACAACGGTGGATTGGTTGTCCGCAGCGACAATATTGTAGTTGCTCATGCACCCACCTCCTTGAATATGAGCAATTTATCGCGGTAGTATTCGTATTGCTTGTTGCGCGTCTCAATTTCGGCGGGCAACCCGATGGATATGTCGTTGGTTAAGGCATCGAATTTGTCGAGAATAGCAACAATGCGGGCTTGTTCGGTATAGGGTAGATCAGGTATGGGTATTTTGTTGAGATTATCTTGTGTTATTTTAGGTTGTGCCGCTGCAGTAATATAACGACTTAAATTAATCATGTTTAAATAGTATTCTATGAATTTCCGCTCAACATACGTCTCGAATTTTAAAACATGGGCATGGTTATTCACCCATATTTTTCCTGAAACCGAGAAGGCAATTGGGGTTACTCGTGCCACCAGATTTGCTCCATCTTCTGAAATTAGTAAATAGTCACCATCAAATATGTAGTCACTTACATAGTCAACAATACCGGAGGCTCCATAATACGGGTATTTTCCTGCGATACGATTTCCTTTAGTGACAGGCTTGCGTTTTGAGTCTAGATTTACTGCAACATCCCCAAGAGCCACTCTCGGCACATCGTCGCCAAAGGTGAGCAGTTCATCTCTATAATATTCATATTGTTTTTTTCTCGCTGTAAGCTCCGCTGTAAGCTCCGCTGTAAGCTCCGCTGTAAGCTCCGTGAAATTGTCCAGTATCCGTACAATTTCACGCTGCACAGGCAGAGGAGGGAGAGGGATTTTGAAGTGAGAATATTTACTTATCCATTGCCGCTCGTGCTTTGAAAAGTCGGGCTGGTAATGAATGGCACTTATTGCGTAATACAAATATCTAAATTCAGAAACAAAGGTATCTTTTGGCGTAAGCATTTTCATAGCAGAAGACTTGACTTTGAAGCAAAAATCTACCCAATGAAGTGAAGCTGTAAAATCATCAAAGATTATTACCGGATTATCTTTTGTTGCCTGGTAGACTCCATCTGTTTCATTGGTATAGCCAAGGATAAAAGATTGACCCGCCGTTAAAACAGGTATCTGATAAGTGTCATCATAATCGGTATTGCTAACAATATATTTTGTGGGCTGTTCATAGTTAATGACCTCGCCCAGCTTTACATACTCCACCCCATCAGGGCAAAGATCGGCTATCAGCCTATCAAGTTTGCTCATCATTTTCACCCGCCTCATTCCAAAAATCACAGACCATTTCTGAGGAAACCCATTCGGTTATGTATTCAGATTGGCCGTTCACACAAACAACATCTTCTTTATGCAGCGTTTTGCCGTCGCCATTCATCGCCCACCGGCAAGATAAGCAAGTTTTCCTTGCGTTATTTTCCTGTATGATATCCAAAGCATTTTTCCCGGTTTGCATATCAACAAAATCCACATGATATTCCTTTTTACAAAACTCTAAAAAGCTTTTCGTGTCAATCATTGATCAGCACCTTCGATCTCCGCAATAATCTTATCAATCTCTCGGCGGAGTTCTTCCTCCCGTGCGACAATTTCTTTAATCTCAGCATTAAGGACGGTAATATCAATTACCTCGCGGGTGTCCTCCTTTTCTACATAGGTGGAGACCGAAAGGTTATAATTCTCCTCTGAAATTTCGCTGTTAGGCACAAGGCGGGCAACATAGTCCACATCTTTGCGGTTTTTGTAAACATCAAGAACGGTGTTGATATTTGACTCCGTCAGTTTATTAGAGTTTGTCACTTTGATAAATTCATTGGTAGCGTCAATAAACAAAGTACTGTTTTCGCTCTTGGACTTTTTCAGAACCATGATACAAGTGGCAATGCTTGTGCCATAAAAGAGATTGTCTGGCAATTGAATGATGCAATCCACAAAGTTATTCTCAATCAGATGTTTTCGGATTTTCTGTTCCGCTCCGCCACGATAGAAGATACCGGGGAAACAAACAATTGCCGCTGTTCCGCCGGTGGCAAGCCATGAAAGAGAATGCATGATAAAGGCAAGGTCTGCCTTGCTTTTGGGTGCCAGCACACCGGCGGGGCTGAATCGGGGGTCGTTTATTAAAAGCGAGTTGGCATCGCCGTCCCACTTAATGGAATAGGGGGGATTGGAAACAATGGCCTCAAAAGGTTCATCATCCCAATGGAGAGGGTCGGTCAGGGTGTCGCCGTGACCGATGTCAAATTTATCATAATCAATATCATGCAAAAACATATTGATACGGCAGAGATTGTAGGTGGTGATGTTGATTTCCTGCCCATAAAAGCCTTGACGAACGTTTTCTTTACCCAATATCTGGGCGAATTTCAGCAGTAACGAACCGGAGCCGCAGGCGGGATCATACACTTTATTAACCTCTGTTTTGCCTACCAATGTCAGGCGGGTGAGAAGCTCTGAAACCTCCTGCGGGGTATAATATTCGCCTCCGCTTTTACCCGCATTTCCGGCATACATGCCCATCAAAAACTCGTAAGCATCGCCAAATGCGTCAATGGTGTTGTCCTTATAAGCACCCATCTTCATATCGCCAACACCGTTGAGCAGCTTAACAAGCCGCTCGTTCCGTTTGGCAACCGTTCCGCCGAGTTTATTGCTGTTTACATCTATATCGTCAAACAAACCCTTGAAATTTTCTTCGCTGGGTGTGCCTTGCGCAGAGCCTTCAATATTCTTAAATATCCGCGCCAATGTTTCGTTTAAGTTTTCGTCAGTTGCGGCACGGCTGCGCACATTAACAAACAATTCACTGGGTAAAACAAAGAAACCTTTGGTTGCCACAAGGTCGGCGCGGGCCTGCTCAGCCTCTTCGTCCGATATTTTTGCGTAATCAAAGGTGTCGTCACCTGTTTCATGTTCTCCGGCATTGATATAAGCGGTAATATTTTCGGATATGTAACGGTAGAAAAGCATCCCCAGTACATATTGTTTGAAATCCCAGCCATCCACGCTACCGCGCAAATCGTTTGCAATATTCCATATTGTACGGTGAAGTTCCGCACGCTCTTGTTCTTTACGGTTGTCCGTCATGTTTATTTATCCTCACTTTTGTGTTGTTATGGTTGTCTTTGTTCGCAATCAGAGATGTCCGTTTTTTATTACTCTTCCTCCGGTACAATCTCCATAATATCTTCAATACGGCAATTAAGCGCCGTGCAAATACGAACCAGTGTATTGGTGGTAACGCTTTTGTTTTGATTAAGTTTGGACATGAGCGAGGGGCTGAGGTTGGCAGCTTCCTTTAAATCGCGTTTTTTCATATCTCTGTCGATCAGCAGTTTCCATAGTCGTTTATAGCTGACACCCATGCTTTTCGCCTCCTAGATTTGCCAATTAATTAGCAATATTATACCATAATGCACACTAAAAAACAATTAAAAAATACATTTTTCGATATTTTGACAAGGAATAAAACAATTAGTTTCAACTATATTTCCCTAAATCCATCCCTGCTTTTCAAGTGCTGTTCGCAATAGAGCAACCGCACGGCGGGCATTGTCGTCTACTGCTTGTATTTTGCCGATGTGCAGTCGGGCGGCGAGAACCAGTTTTGGCGTTGGTTCCGTCTCCTTAAAGCGATTTTCAATTCGCTCCAATCCATAATAGCTAAGTAAAAGGCGCTTTTCCTTATACGGCAGCTTGTCCACTGCAGCCACCAAAGCCTCATACAAAAACTTTTCAATCACGATATATTCCGGGCTGTCGTAGATGCTGCCGATTCGTTCAATCAGCTGCAAATAATCCCCATCGTCGTCCCGGTTTCCGCGGGTAAGGCTTTCGCTGTAGCGAAATAAATCCCCATGCTGAATATGCTGCCGGACATCCTTTTCGGGCAGTCCTGTTTTATCTATCGCCGCTTGAAGTCGCTCCGCACCAGTCGCCTCGGAGATTTCGCCCATGATGGCCATGATATTGCGCAGATTATCATAATCGTATTCACCCGCACAGGTGACACCGGAGTTCAGCCGAATATAATCATGCACCGCCGCATCCACATGCTTTTGCGTAAAAGTAAGCAGGCTTGCACCAATCGCCGGGTCATATCGATCAATCTGGGTTAAAAGGGTTGTAATGATGGTTTGCTTGATGTCTAAAAAATGATGGAACTGACCGTATTGTTCGCAAAAATTCTCGGTTCGCTTATTTAATGTGGGTTCATAAAAATGCAGAAAATATTGTAAAAATCTTTCGTCGCCGGTTTGCTTATACTGGATGATGCAGTCATTCAGCGGCATTTTCGGCGGCTTTTTCATTTTGTACATATATCGATCCTCGTTTGAAATATATCGGCTCAAGACTGCACCCCCTCACGCTATTTTATCATTTGAGCTATCCCATAATCGGCACCGCTACAGCTTTATTCCTGCCGCTTTGTAAATGGAATCCTGCCCGATTTCCGTAGCATACAGCGTATTGGCGTAAACAACATCCTCCATCGCTTTCCAAAATCGCACCTTCGTAATCTCTGCCGCTATCGCCGCTTGCTCCTCGGTGATTTTGCCCCGCTTAACATGGGTGCGAATGGTTTTCATGCGGTTCTCATAGGGATATTTTAGCGGATGCCGCTCCTTTGCCGCCCGTCCCTTGGCGGCAGCCACAGCTTGACAGGTGCGTTTTGACGGGTCATTCGGGTCGGTAAAGGTGCAATATTTTTGAAGCCGAGCATTGGTTTTCAAATAGTAACGACCGCAGTTTTCGCAAAGCAGGGGATAGTGTCCGGCGTGCAGTCCCTCGAAAAAATCCGCAACCAGAAAATCCAGAAACCGCACAAAGGTCATACGCTTGCCCACAACATAGTTTTTAGATTTCGGTGCTTTTGGCATTGCAACATATTCCACATGGGGGGAAATGACCTTTTGAAAGGGTTTGTTCCACCGCCCAAAGGGAGCCTGCTTCATGCAATCCATCGCCAATCGGATGAGATGGCTTTCGTCCCATTTTTCAAGATGCGCAATTCGTTTTACAAATTCTGTGCCAAAATCCAGCGCAGCGTTCATGTCGTTGCCGAGATTATAATAGTAATCGAGGGTTGTCAGATAGCTATCCAAATGTTTCTGTTCGTTTTTAAACTGCTTGATTTCTGCCGAATCCGGGCGGGAATAGGAATCTCCTTGCAACGCATATTTTGCACGCATTTGCAAAAACCGGTTGATACGAGAAACACTTTCCGCACCAAAGAGGATATGACACCGCTCTTTTTCTGCTGCCAAATCCAAATAGCGAAAGGGTTTTGCTCGTCGAATGACACGCAAAATATATTGGATGCTTTCATGCACTTTTGCCGCCGAATTTTCATCCAAACGACCGGCAACAATATTGTCCTGCACATCCCACATATACAAATGGGTGGACATCAGCCGGTTCCCAATCAGCCAATCATCTGCCGGATTGCTGCTTGTACCCTCTGGCGCTTCTTTCCAATATTCGTTCAGAGAGTTCGTAAAAAAGTGTCCGGCAAGAAACACTTTTCCGCCGACAATCACTTTTTTATCTCGATAATCTGCCGTAAAACAACCGATGTTGCGTTTTAAATGTTTATTCATTGATTATCACCGTCAAATCTGATGTGTATTTTCATATATTATATACAATAATCAACTACAAATCAAGTTCTACTAACATATAATCCACTGTCGTGTAGACCGATATTATATTGTCGTTTGATTATGTAAATATGCTGTTTTTCTCCCATAATATAAGTAAGGGCAAAAGCAGATACAAATAAACCCGCCGAAAGTGAGTATTGTTACTCTCTTGGCGGGTTGTTTTTTAATCATTTTTATATTTGTCAATTTCTAAAAGAATTTTATAAATACGTTCTTGCTCCGACTTGTCTTTTTCTGCGATTAGCTCATAACAGAGAAGCGGAATATCTTTATCTGCTGCTATCGCTGTATCCAGTTTTTCAAAAATCTGTGACAGGGGAATTTGCAAAGCAACTGAAATTTTTTGAATGCTTTCCAGCGTAGTGTTCTTTTCTCCACGCTCAACCTGTCCGATATATGTTGGGTGAAGTCCCGAAAGCTCTGCTAGTTTTTCTTGTGTAAAACCAGCTTGGGTACGGTAATTACGGATTCTCTGTCCAATTGATTTTGCAATATTACTCATATCTCGTCCTCCAATACAAATATAGTCTATAAATATTATTGAATGATTACCACAGACTATTTGTATTGTTTAAGCGCTTGATATATACTATAAATATTATTTATATATAAATTTATGTTTATAG
>ENA-UOOK01003130-UOOK01003130.1-fermentation-metagenome-genome-assembly--contig:-NODE-3130-length-19207-cov-11.832498_pt1 | contig 19207 bp, 17 predicted proteins | sample MGYA00245777_ERZ724023 | MGnify/ENA primary metagenome ERZ724023 (study PRJEB28704, sample SAMN03018312) | fermentation metagenome | biome: anthropogenic terrestrial biome; feature: soil...
AAACGACATTTTATAAAAGACAATATTTTGTAAAGGACAAGTTGGGGATAACTTTTGTCGTTTATATAAAAACACATCTTAATTTTCCCTGGTCACAATGATGGTTGTAGGTCTAGATGTTTCATCGGTACGAACACCGCCCGCTCCAACAGAATAGGCCCTTACCCAAACTTCATAAGACGTGGGAGTATTTATTTTTAAATCTAAACCAATAGATCTAGTAGATGGGCAACCAGTCCAATCATAATAATGCTCATAGTAAGCAGATAAATTTTGTGGGGTTACTTTACATTCATAACGAACAGTGTTTCCAGAAGGTGAGGTTATGGGTGCCCAATTTATATAAAAATCACTAGTTGATGTTCTGTTAACAACTAGAGCTGGAGTTGCTAGTTAATAGGTTATAGGTAAAGTTTTTACAGAAATTTGAGCTCTTTCAGAAAGGGCATCCATATTATTTGCCATAACTCCTATTGTATAAGTTGTGTCTGGTAATAAATTCCAAAGTGAAATGTGTGGAGTAGGCTCTGCATACAAGAAAGATAATTCTTGCCCATTTCCTCCTTTTACTTGATGCCAAAACATGGTCGCATATGGATCTAAGTCCCAATTAATAGTCATTGAATTAGAGGTTATGTTTGCCGCTGATAAATTTGTTATCTTTGGAGTATGGAGAGTTGGAAATGTTGTAGCGGTAGCTGAAGAAAAAGTGGAAGTTCCGTAAGAGTTATATGCTGCTACAGAAAGAATAATATTTGTATTAGGGTTTATACCTGAGGATTGAAATCCGGTGCCAGCCATGGTTCCCACTCTTTCTCCACTTCCAGCAATATTAAGTTTATAAACATAACCAGTAGCATTAGCAACCTTATCCCAACTATATTCGGCTACTGTAGTTCCGGTTATTTTTATTTTGGCTACTGGAGTAGCTGGAACATAAGGAGAGCTCGGAGTAGTTGGTGTAGTAGGGGTGGAGTTAGGAATATAAACACAATATCTACTGTAGCTAGTAAAATCTTGATAGTATTTATTATCTAAACTACAGAAATATCCTGTATTTTGAGTATTTGGAGATGTAGAGCCAGTATTAAAACCTAACATCTGTTCAGTTATTTGATAATAAATCTGTTTATCTAAAGTGGGGGTGTTTGTGGTAGTGGTGCTGTAGTAAGGATTTGTGGTCTGAGGGACATAATAATAAGGACTTTGATTGCTAGAAGTATTTGTGGAATTAGGAATTTGAGTGTTGGTATTATCTGGATATTGAGTTTGTGGAGAATAAGTCGGGTTTGGTTGTTGAGTATTTGGATATTGTGGATTGTAATTAGTAATAAGGCTAACATTATTAACTATTTCATTTTGTTCACAAGTCTCTCTAGCTACAGCTTTTCTGGTATTTGCATCAAAAAAGCCTGTAGGATAAAGGTTTCTCAGGGTTTGATACTTAATTAAGGAAGCTTGAGTGATTGGACCAAAATATCCAGTTGGAGCATGATACATAATTCCATTTTCAAAAAGAAAATGTTGCAACTTTAAAACATTTCCATAAAGAACATAGTCTCTAGAACCAAGTTTTAGATCATATTCCGCATCGATACAAGAAACACTTTCTGGAATAGGTAAAAATTTCTGTTCCACTTGTGCTTGAACAATATTAAAAGACAAACTTATAAAAGACACAAACAAAACACAAATAGAGACTTTCTTTTTGAAATTTCTATACATATTTATATTATAAACGACATTTTATAAAAACAATATTTATAAAGGACAAAGTTTGTGGATAACTAAAAAGAATATAAGAAGTTTATAAAAGACATTATATAGGGGACAAAAAATTGAAAAACATTTACCGCTACTATAATAATCAAAATCATCATTATAGGGTTAGAGAAAATATGTTTAATTGTATAACTTTTATGCTTAAAAGAATTAATGTCGTTTACATAAATGGCTTCATATTCTTTCTTTTTTGAAAATTTATTTTTAATTTTTAACCAAAAATCTTTCAAAAAAGCAAAAAGCTCTGTGAAAATAGAATATCCATCCGCTGGAGGAAAAGGTAATAAATTAAACAGGCCTAAGAATAAATTTACAGAAGTGATGGTTTGAAGTATTAAAGTTGTAGCCGGATTGGAAAAACCCAAAAAACTTAAAATATAAAATATAGCTACTGCTGAAAGAGCTAGGAAAAAATTAGTCAAAATACCAGCCGCCGAAATTTCTAATTCCGCATATTTTTTATCCTGTATATTATTTGGATTATAAGGTACTGGTTTTGCCCAACCAAAAGGAAATTTTAATACTAAATATGAAAAAATAGGAACTACAATAGAGCCTATCGCATCAATATGAGAAATGGGGTTCAAAGTTAATCGTCCCGCATTATAAGCTGTCGCATCCCCATTTCTATAGGCTGCATAACCATGCGCTATTTCATGTAAAATGATAGAATAAAAGATAATAATAAAAAAGAAAATTAAAAATAGTATATCCATAATTATTGTTTCTATAATATACCACGCAACAAAACAAAAACTGCCATTAAGGCAGTTTTCTTAAGATTTTATTTGAAACTTCTTAGTAATTAAGAACTACACCATTATCTAAAGTTAGAGTCATTCCTGAACATGATAAGAGTCTATTGGCTTTATATTGTGTTGATTTATAGAAATATCCTGTTGCATCTTGAATATCCCATGGAGTTAAGACTTCAGAAGCATATTTTTTTTGAAAAGCTTTAGTAGCTTCAAAAGTTTGTTGCCCAAAGAAACCTGTAATAGGTATATTGAGACCTAGTTCCGCATTTAAGAATGCTTGCCAAAGTTTAACTTGATTCACATCATTGTTTTTAGAGTTTAATCTCATAAATGAGTTGAATGGTTTGCTGTCTGCATTACAAGTGTAAGTCTTTTGATCTAAAGGAGAGACATATGAACCATTTCCTGAAACTATACCTGTCGTAGGAGTTACAATCTCTGTACTCGTAGCTGTACTTGTGGCAGTACTTGTAGCTGTACTCGTAGCTGTACTCGTAGCTACGCCTGTGTCATAAGTAATTACAGGTGTAGAAGTTGAGACTGTCTCTGGAATTGGTAATGGCAATATACCTCCTCCAGATGAAGGTTCAGAAATCAATATACCTTTACTCTTAAAAGGTTCCCCAGGAGAGATCCCTGTCAGAGATCTAGGAGTCACTTCAAAATATAGAGTTGTTCCTATATCTTCTTCAGTAATAGTATAATTTATATCTGTAGCTCCTGGTATAGGAGTGTCTCCTCTATACCATTGATAAGTTGAACCAAATTCTAAATCTCCTTCTGCGTCGTAATATGTGTATTCACCGACTAAAACCTCGCCTGGTTTTTGTGCATTAGCCACAGCAGAAAACATAGTAAAAACAAATATAAAAGTTAATATTGTTACTAATTTTTTTTTCATGATTTTTGTTCTTAATTAAAAAGTTAAATAAAATTTACAAATAAAAAGGCTGCCAAGAGAACTAAAAGCTCAATTAGCAACCCATTACTTATATACTTATATTATAAACGACATCTTATAAAAGACAATATTTTGTAAAGGACAAGTTGTGGATAAGTGTCCTTTATGAGTCTTTGTTTTTATAGACACCCTTAAAAAAACTCTCAAATATTTTTAACAACCTTGTAAAAAAAGACAACTTATGATAATATTTTGAAATATTAAAGAAACTAAATTTATGTCAAACATTTGTCCAGCATGCCAAAAAGGAACAAAGGTGGTAGGAAAATACTCCAACAGAGTTCGTGCTACCAAATTTAATCCTGCAGGAAAGAGAAGAAAATATCCCAATCTACAGTGGGCAAGAATTCCTAATGGTCCTAGAGTAAAAATCTGCACCAGCTGTATGAAAAAAGGAGTTCATCTCAATGTAAATGCTTAAAAATCAAAAACGCCTTAAAATAAGGCGTTTTTATTTTGCTTTTATTATTTCTAAATTTTTCCCGTCAGTCTGAAAAATAATATCTCCAGTATTTACAGTGTTTAAGATGTTTTTACTATATTTTTCTAAGATTTCTACAACTTCTTTGTGTGGATGATTAAATCTATTGTCTTTTCCAGCGCTAATAACTGCATATTCTGGTTTAATGAGCTTTAAAAAGCTTGCTGAACTACCAGTGTTTGATCCGTGGTGTGAAACCTTTAAGACCGTTAAATCTTGTAATTTCTCTTTTAAAGATAAAGAGACAGTTTTTTCAAAACAATTTTCTATATTTAAAAAGAGTTTATTCTCTATTTCTTGACTGGCGTCCCCTAAAAATAAAAAGCTGTAATCTTTATATACCAAAAGCAAGACGACAGAATTTTCATTGCTATCATTTATAATAAGACCTCCCTTGACTGGATTTAAAATATACATCTCTATCAAATCCTCACCTTTTCCAAAAGATAAAATATCTCCACAGTTGGCTATATAAGTTTTAGATTCATCGAATTCAATTTCTTGTTCTATTTTTTCTTGATTAATTAAATATATTGAACTCTCTTTATTTTGATCTCCATTCACTAAAATATTTTTAACATTATATTTTGGGAAAAGATAGAGAAAGCCAGTAATATGATCAGAATCTCCGTGACTCATAATAACTAAATCTATTTCTTTATTAAAAATAGAAAGATAACTTTCTATTTTGCGAATCACTTTGTCATCTGGCCCAGCATCAATTAAAATTTTCTGCCCGTCTGGAGTTTGAATCAAAATCGAGTCTCCTTGTCCAACATCTAAAAAAATAACTTTCAGTTCTCTTGAAGAGTAGACTTTAGTAAATAATAAGAGAGTGATAAAAAATAAAATAAGGAAAAAAGAAATTAAAATTAAATAAAAATAATCTGAAAAGATTTTTCTATTTTTATTTTTAATAGAGTAAATGATTTCTGAAAAAATTTTATTGCTCATATTTTTCTTTTTACTTTTTATTTTTCTTCTTTTAAATATTTTTGAATCTTAATTCTTTTCTTTTCAAAAGAAAGATAAAATATAATTAAGAAATAAATCAAAAACATTTCTAAACTTGATATTGAAAAATCTAATTTCGAAAAAGAAAAACTAGAAATAAATTCTACTACCAGAAAAATATATTTAGAAAAAATAAAAGATAAATATCCAAAGAAAATAGAAAGACCTGGAAGAAAAGAAAATAAAATTATTAAGAAAGCCAAAAACATAATTATCGGTATCACTGGCACCACTAAAAGATTTCCAACTATTCCAAAGAGAGATAAATTACTAAACTTAAAAATAATATATGGCGAGACTAAAATCTGTACCGCTAAAGTAAGTTTGAAAATTTCTAAAAGATTTTTTGCAAATTTATTTTTAAATCTTTCTTGGCTAAAAAATTTATATTCATCAAAAATTGGTAAAAGATAAAGTATTCCAAAAGTAGCTAAAAATGATAAATGAAAAGAAATATCGTAGACAGCTATTTTTGGATTTAAAATCATCATCAATAAAGCAGATAAAAAGAGAGCTTGCTTAGCTACATATTGTTGTCCAGAGATATTTGCTAAAAGTAAAACTCCACCCATCATCGCCGCTCTTAAAATCGAAGGTTCGGCACCGACAAAGATTATAAAAATAATAATCGACAAGACAACTAAAAAAGTTCTGAGTTTTAATTTTAGATTTAAATTCAAAAATAGAAAAGAAAAAAAGATTATTAAGATAGTGATATTGAAACCAGAAAGTACAATAATATGAGAGAGTCCAGCTATACGAAAATTTTCTAATTCTTCTTTTGAAAAAAGTGAATCGTCCCCCAAAGTTGTTCCCGCTGAAAGAGCAGCAACTATTCTTGGAGAGAAAGTGTCTAATGTTTTCACAAAATCTTTTTTCTTATTTTGTAAATAAAAAGAAAATTTTTCAAAAAGATTTGCTTCGATATCTGAATCTTCAGCGAGTATAATTTTAGGAAAAGAAATTTGTCCATCAATGTTTTTAAGACTATCTTGAAGCTGTAAATCAAAAGATTTAGCTATCCTATTTTCTACGTCTGGTAAAACAATATTTTCCTCGGTTATTTTGCCCTCTATTTGAATAATTTGCCCTGCTCGATACTCTGGAAATTTGCTAGTAATAATTTTTATTTTAAAAGCAGAGTCTTCCTTGAGATCCAAAATAATTTGTTGCGACTTCTCAGTTTGTTTCACTTTAGAAATTATCCCCAAAAAACTTTCTTTTTGTGAAATGAATTTAGAAAAATTTTCTTTTTGTAAAACGGTTTGAGAAAAAGAAATTTGCCCCAATAAAATTCCAAAAGCCAAAACTAAAAACAAAATAGCTATAGAAATAGATGTTTCACTCTTTTCTTTGCCGCTATTTCTTTTATAAAATTTTTTAATTAAAAAATTTATGAAACAAATAACGAATGAAACAAAAAATAGTTCAGTGGAAAAGTTTACAGAGTAGGCGAGGTTGATTCCTAAAAATATTCCAAGAGTTGTAATAAGGAAATATTTTAGATACATGAAATAATTTTATCATGCAAAATCTATAAAAAAATACTTTTGAGAGTCATTCGTGAAGCGAGGTTTGACTTAAAAAATGTTTTCTTTTTTATCATTCTTACTCCACAACTTTGTCAGCGGCGACCGTGGCTAACTCATCAGCAATTTCATTTCCTTTGATGCCGGCATGTCCTTTCACATATTCAAATTTTATTTCTGAAAAATTATTTTCTAACAATTTTTTATTAATAAGATTTTTTAAATTTAAAAATTCTTGCCACAATTCTTTATTCAAAACTGGTTTCTTATTTGCTCCTTTCCAATTATTTTTTTGCCAATTAATTATCCATTCTGTAATACCTTTTTTAACATACTGCGAATCTGTCTTTACAGTGACCAAAAATTCTTTTCCTAAATTTTTCTTCTCTACAAAATTTTTATTCAAAATGACTCTATCTAAAAATCTTAAAGCTTCAATACAAGCGGTGAGCTCCATTTTATTATTGGTGGTATAAATTTTCCCTCCTGAAAGTTTAAAATCTTTTTTCTCTCCGCCATCGTCCAAAACTTCAACATAAACTCCCCAGCCACCATTCCCCGGATTTCCTCTGCTCGCCCCATCAGTATAAAAAGTTATTTTCATAAAAGTATTTTATCATATTAAAACAAAGTATAGCTAAAAAAATTTTTAGATAAATATTTTTTGACTTTCGCGAAGCGGGGTTGATTCATAAAAATGCTGGAAAGAAAATTTTGTTTAATATCTACTTCACAAATCTCATCACAATATCACCTTTAAAATTATCCCACTCTAAATTTATAAAAAAAACTTTTTGGTTTAATAATTCTTTTTCTCTTTCTTCATTTGCAAAAAATTCTATACCCCGAAGACCGTTGAGAGAAATTTCTAAATGTTCTTTGTTTTTTCCAAATCGTCTAGCTTCTAGAAAATCATTTTTGTTTAATTTAATTTTAAAAATTATTTTTTCATTTCCCATACCAAAAGGAGCAAAAATTTTTATTTCATCAAAAAGTTTTTTATTGATGTTAGAAATTTTAATATCTACATGTTCAGGAATTTTTTTTATTTTCTGATTCTCTTCCAACCTATTCTCCTTTTTTTCAACTTCATATTTTTTTAAAAAAGTCTGAAACTTATTTAAATTATTTTTATGAATAGCAAAACCTCCCGCCATTTCATGACCTCCAAAATTTTCTAAAAGATATTGACACTCCGTCATAATCTCTACCACATTATACCCATCCTCTCCGGCTCTAACTGAGCCTTTCAAAATATTTTTATCCTCCCCTATTCCCCAAACAAAAGTTGTCTTCTTGACTGTCTCACAAACTTTGCTAGCCACAAGTCCAATAATTCCTGGAGTCCATTTCTCATCTCCAATTAAAATAATTTTTTCTTCTTGAAATTTTTCATAATCAATAACAGTCTCTGCGTCTCTAGTTTCTTGCTTGCGAGCTTTATTGTAATTTTCTAATTCATTTGCAAAATTAACGGCTTCCTCGTTTTGAAGTAAAGCATAAAAAGCATAAATAGGTTCTGACATTCTACTGGCGGCATTGATTCTTGGAGCTATACCAAAAGCAATATCATCTTCATTGATTTTTCTCTGATTTATTTTAGCGTTACTAAAAATTTTTAAAAGACCTGGGCGTCTAGTTTTTTTTAAAACCGCCAAACCATATTTAGCCAATAATCTATTCTCATTTTTTAAAGGCACCAAGTCAGCAATAGTTGCAATCCCCACCATGTCCAGCAACCATTTTTCCCAACCTTCCCCTATACCAAATTCTTTTCTATATTTATTTAAAAAAGCATTCACCAATTTCCAAGCAGTCGAAGCTCCACACAGAAACTTTTCTTCGGACTTATCTCCTATTTGCTTTGTGTTTATTATAGAAAAAGCTTTAGGTAAAATCTGTTTAGCTTTATCGTCTAAAATTGGGAGATGATGATCCGTCACAATCACATTGATGCCATTTTCTTCAGCAAATTTTATCTCTTCAAGATTTGTAATCCCAATATCTACAGTGATGAGCAAAGAGACTTTTTCTTTAATAAATTTTTGGATGGCTGCCATATTTAGGCCATAACCTTCATTGTGGCGATGAGGAATATATATGGAAAAATTTCTATAATTTAATTTTTCAAAAAAATCATTCAAAATCACAGCTCCTGGAATTCCATCACAATCATAATCGGCATAAATTATGATTTTTTCTTTTTTTTCTACCGCTTCTTTGATTCTTTTTACAGATTCTTTAATGCCTTTAATTTTTGCAGAATCCAAAAGATCTCTATCCCAATCTGGAGACAAAAACTTTTCTATTTCTTCTTTCTTTTTCAAATCAAACCCTTTGCTTTCTAAAATATTTTTTTGTAAATCAGTGAAAAACATAAATTAAGAAAAGTATAACAGTTATTCTCCCTGTTTGACAAACAGTTTTATTTGTTCTAGTATAGATTTAGAAGTGTTTGATATTATAACCTTATAAAACGTTCCTTAAAATGAAAGCAAAAAGATTTAAAAGAATTAATGTTGATCAAATCATTAATGATTTTGATAACGCAGTGATTGACAAAGCGTTGCAAGAAGGAAGCACTGCCTACAACGAAAAACTTCCTTCCCTTGTACATTCCGCCACAGAAATCTTGACTTGGTGGATATCGAAATACAAAGTAGTTTTGAGAAAATCTCAACTCTTTCAACTTTGGAAAAAGATCGCAAGAAAAACTATGGGGAAGAATTATTTTGATAAGGGTGAATATCCGGCTTACAGCAAAATTGCAGGAAACACGCTCTATGAATATGTAAAAATTCCATTCCTCATAAAAAATTAACGCCTTATGGAAATCTTGATTTTAATTACTGTTATTGTTGCCATCTCCCTTTTTTTCCTGTTTGTGTTAGCTGTTGTAATGACTCGAGTAAAAAGAATTGATGGAAAATTATTGAAAGTGGATCTAGTTTCACATTTCGCTTTAATACAATGTAAGGGTAGAAAAATAAAATTATTAAGCGGATTGGAAGGCTTAGAAAAAAAACTTTTACAATCTTTAGTTACCAAGAAGGCTGAGGTAGAAATTGTTTATCTTCAAACCAAAATAGGTAAACTAAACCTCAGACATTCTTTTGGTTTATTTGAAAAAAAGAGGTCGTTTTAAACGACCTCTTTATTTTTATCTAATTTTAAATTTACACCTTAAATTTCTTTTTTATTTCCTCTAACTCTTCTGCATTTTTTTCTTGCATTTTATATTTCCCAGCAGTAGCTAATTTTTCCAACTCTTCTTCTGATAATTTATTGAGCTCCAAAACTCTATTTTCTAAATACTTTAAATTATTTTTACTAGCATTATCTATAACCTCTTCAAAAAGAGCATGAAGAATTAAACCGATTTTTTTTCCTGGTTTTTCATTCAAAATTTGCATAATTTTTGCTCCATCAATTTTTAAAGTCTTAAGAGAAATTGGATCACGAAGAGCTTCTTCAATCATAGATTCAAATTTTCTAAGTCTCCAGGGTTCTTCTTTTTTTGTCCCAGACCCCATTCTGTCACAAAGTCTTAAATCAATTAAATCCCAGATATTTTCTTTTCCAATATTCACAATTAATCTTCTAACTGAAGACAAAGTCACTTCATCTGGATCAGAAAAAAACATATGCCAACGAACTAATCTGCAAACTTTTTCAACAACTTTTTTTTCGAACTTTAATTCTTCTAAAATTTTCTTAGTCACTCTTTCGCTAACCACTTCATGTCCATAAAAAGTGTAATCTTTTTTCGTTTCATCAAATCTTCTGGTTTTAACTTTTCCGATATCGTGGAACAAAGCTGCTAACCTAATTTCTAAATCAAACTCCCGAGAAGCCGCGTGATTCAAAGATCGAAGAGAATGCTCGAAAACATCAAAAGCGTGGTGTCCGTTTTGTTCTATTCCAACGGCACTTTCTAACTCAGATGAAATATATTTCAACATTCCCAATTTTTGTGAAATGAGTAATCCTTGCATTGGATTAGAAGACATAATTATTTTTATGAATTCATCACGAATTCTTTCTTTAGAGATTTTTTCTAAATTTGATGCCAAGCGAAAAATAGCCTCTAAGGTTTCATTAGAAATCACAAAATTCAATTGAGCTGAAAAGCGTACAGCTCTAAGCATGCGAAGAGCGTCCTCATTAAATCTTTCTTCCGCCTCTCCGACTGTTCTAATAATTTTGTCCTTTATATCATTTTGTCCTTTATAAATGTCTTTTATAGTGTCCTTTATAGGATCATAAGCAATGGCGTTCATTGTAAAATCTCTTCTTTCTAAATCTTCTTCTATATTCTTACCCCACTCCAACCTTTCTGGTCGACGAAAATCCTTATATTCCCCTTCTTTTCTATAGGTTGTAACTTCCACCACTTCTGTTTCACCTTCATCTTTTCTTATTTTTACACCAACTGTTCCAAAAGGATTTTCATAAACCGTTTCATCAGTTCCAAAAATATTAATTATTTCGTCTGGAGTTGCGTTAGTCGTGATATCCCAGTCTTTTGGTTCACGAAAAAGAAATAAATCTCTAACACATCCCCCAACCAAATAACTATCAAAATTATTTTTAGACAACATTTCACAAACCCAAAGCACATCTTTGGGTATCAAATTTTTATTTATCGTTTCTTGTGAAATATTTTTCATAATAGTTATTACCTTAACTATTCAACATCTGTTTCTCCATCAAAATGTTCTTCAACGGCTTCTTCTTTAGTTGCGTGAATAGTTCCTTTTTTGTGCTCAGGTTTTGCATAAATAGAATAAAGCTTTAATTCTCCTTCTCCAACATTTACAATATTATGTTCAGTTCCAGCTGGTATAATTACTGAAAAATCATCTTCCAAATCAGTTTCTTGTCCATTAAGAATAGCTTTAGCTTTTCCAGATTCAATTCTAATAAATTGGTCAACGTCTCCATGAGTTTCCATTCCAATATCTTTTCCGGCGGGAATATTCATAACTACGAGTTGCATATGTTTTGCGGTAAAAAGAACTTTTCTAAAGTTTTCATTTTCTAATGTTTCTTTTTCAATATTTGTTATATATGACATATTTTATTTTTATTTAATTAAGTTTAATAATGCTTTTATTATATAGCAAAAAATATAAAAGACATTTTTATCTTCACTCTTTCTTAAAAGACATTCTTGATAGAAAAGATTTATAATAGTGCCTCCGCCAGGATTCGAACCCAGAACAGCGGTTCCGAAGACCGATGTGATATCCATTTCACCACGGAGGCCACTTTGTATAGTTTAACAAATTTTTTTGTGCGGCGTAAGGGAATCGAACCCTTGTCCCCTGCTTGGAAGGCAGGTATTCTACCACTAAACCAACACCGCATTCAGAAGTATTTTAGCATAAAAATTAACACAAGTAAAACAAAAAACTTTTTTTAAGAAATCTGTATTATAATATTCTCTGTATTAAAAATTTTTAAACATTATGCACAAATTTAAATTAATTAAGAATGAAAATGGTTTTAGGGTTCAATTTGTTTACAGAAAAGAAGTTATTTTCTGGACAGAAAGTTATACAAAAAAAGCTTCCGCAATGAAAGCAATTAATTCTTTGAAAGATAAAGCTTTAGCTGCTGAAATTGAAGAAGTTGACGAGACAATCGTTATTCCTAAAAAGGCTCCGATTAAAAAAGATGAAATAAAGAAAGTTGAAGTAAAAAAAGTTGTCGCTAAAAAACCAACAACGAAAAAAGTTGAAATAAAAAAGACCTCTCCTAAGAAAACAACAACTAAAAAAGTCGTTAAATAATAATTTAACAAATCTTGATTCAAAAGAAAAACCACTTGTCTTTAACAAGTGGTTTTTCATATTCTCTTTCACATAAGCGGAATTCTGTTTATATGATTATTTATCTGGATTTTGAATTACTTCAAAATTCTAGCGGCACTCTTTGAAATAAATCAAAGCACGACCTTGCACACAGGTAAGTATTTAGCCGTTTCACCCTAAATAAATAGGTTCGTCACTGTTCGCAACTCTCATCTCACGATGGACGGGCGTTACCCGCTACCTTTTTAACTTTCAAAGAAGAGGTATGTGTTCCGACTTTCCTCAGATTTTAAAAAAATAAAATCTGTAATCATTTGGGAAAGAGATAATAATTATAATAAAAATCAAAAAAATAGCAATAAACTCTTAACTATGTGCGACATAAGAGAATCGAACTCTTGTTTCAAGCTTGGGAAGCTTGCGTCATACCATTAGACCAATATCGCATTGAAATTAAAAGAAGAAATCATAATTATTGATTATTTTGTGCGGCGTAGGAGAATCGAACTCCTGTCTCATCCTTGGCAAGGACGTGTTCTACCACTAAACCAACACCGCATTCAGTACACCAAAGCCTATAACGAAGGCGACTTGTAATAATATATCATAAAAAATATTTTTAGAGAACACTCCCCTGTTTATAACTATAACTTTCATGTGAAACATCATTAAACATCTAAAAATAAAGAGTTTTTAAAAATCTTTTGCAAAACGGAAAGCAATTTGAAAGATATTTATTTTTGTAAATTAAAAAATTACCAATTTATTTCTTTAATATTATGCTCTTTTAAATATTTGTTAGTTTTAGAAAAATGCTTACAACCAAAGAATCCGTTATTTGCAGAAAATGGTGATGGGTGCACGGATTCTAAAATTAAATGTCGTTTAGAGTCTATAAGACTTTTTTTGCTGCGAGCATAATTCCCCCACAACAAAAAGACAAGATTTTCTCTTTTATCAGACAAAATTGAAATTATGTGATCAGTAAATTTCTCCCAACCCTTATTTCTATGTGAAGCTGGATTATGAGCAATAACAGTTAAAATACTATTTAAAAGAAAAACTCCTTCTTTTGCCCAATTTTCTAAATTCCCTTTTGTATAATCTTTTTTGATATTCAAATCTTTTTCTATTTCTTTATAAATGTTTTTTAAAGACGGTGGCAGATTAATATTTTCAGGAACAGAAAAACAAAGTCCATGTGCTTGTCCTTTATCGTGATATGGATCTTGTCCTAAAATTATGACTTTTACTTTAGAGAATGGCGTTAAATCAAAAGCTTTAAAAAGATTTTTGGGGTCAGGATATATTTCTTGTTTTTTATTTAAATATTCTTCCTTAACGAAGCTAGTTAAGTTCTTCCAATCTTCAGTATCGAAAAAATCTTTTAAAATCAGCTTCCATTCTGGATTTAGAACAATTTCTTTTTTAGATAAAAATTTAGAATCGTTACTCATAATTGTTATATATAAAATCTTAGCATATTCTCTCAGGTTATTTGAAGAATAATAAAAGACTTTTTAAACAAAAAGACATTTGAAAAAAATCTTGTCTTTTATAAAATATAGTGGAAAAGTCCGTGCAAATGTGTATAAACGACATGTTTTTAAGAGACATTTTTTAAAAGACATTTTCTAAAAGACACCAGGTTTATTTCAGATAAGTCCTTAAAATAAGGCTTATTCCTTAAGTCTTTATTTTTAAGGCTTTTTTGCTCAATTTTATGTCTTTTTTGTTTCATGTGAAACAAAAATATTAATTCCTATAGTTCTACTCTTTTTTTCCTTTTGTTTTTCTTATTTTTCACGTAAAACGTTTTTTTTAAAAACAAACAGTATTTTTAATTTCTAAATTAAATATTTTACTTAAAAAGTGATTTCACATGAAAATTTCATGTGAAACTTATGATAAAATAAAGATGAATATATGGCTGAACATAATGAAATAGGTAAATTGGGTGAAGAATTAGCTGTGAAATATTTAAAAAATAAAGATTTCTCTATAATTGAAAGGAATTTTCACGTGAAAGGAGGGGAAATAGACATTATTGCTAGCAAGAATTTCAATGAAAGACAAAAATATTTACACGTGAAACTACAAAACCTAGCTTTTATAGAGGTAAAAACTAAAAAAATAGCTAGTTTCGAGAAAATAAATGATTTTGCTTATTCTCCAGAAAATAATCTAACTAAAACTAAAAGACAAAGAATATTAAAAGCTATAAAACATTATTTGTCTTTTAGAAAAATATCGGAAGGGGAAATAGATATAAAAGTCATGGCTATAATTGTATTTTTAAATGTAAATACCAAACAAGCTAAAATAAGATTCTATGAAGAATTTATTCTTTAAAAATCTTTGGCAACAATTGAATTACAAATAGATTTGTGATAAAATAGTATTCATTCAGAGTGTGGTGTAGTGGCTAACATAGACTGGTTTTGCAAATAAACTAGTCAACAACTGTGTCTACAAAATATTCTGCAAGATTTAAAATAAAATAACGGAGTGTGGTGTAACGGCTAACATTCTGGTTTTGGGTACCAGCGACTCAGGGTTCGAATCCCTGCACTCCGACAAAAACCTTATAAAATATAAAGAAAAAGACTTTCAATGTATCTGAAAGTCTTTTTTCTGTCCTTTTATTTTACCACTTGAACAATGATTTTATTTTTTGGAACCAAGAACTATTTTCTGTGTATGGAGTAGCTTTAGTGCTGGTAATATTTATAATAGGAGCCATTAATATTTCTTTTTTATCTGTCAAAGTGACTTTTGCAGTAGTGGTTTTGCTTTGAAGAGGCTTTATTTCTATAGATCTTTTCGAAGCTTCAGCTTTAGTTGTTTCAGATTTTTCTGATTCAACATTTTCTACTTGAGTAGAATTAGGAAGTTTTAAATCTTGATTTTGAACTGTTTTTTCAAAGTTTTTTTGATATTCAGTCTTTAAATTTTCGACTTTTTGAATAAAATCTTTTCTTAAGGTCGCAATTTCCGTATTTATCTCATCTTTTTCAGTAATACCATAATATAAAAGAAATTCTGATTTATCCATAGGTAAAGAGACTTCTACAGAAGTCTCTTCTGTAGAAGAAGCTGGGGTTGTAGTTTGCGCAAAAGTAACTCCCACACTGACTGTGAGAGCTAAAAGCGAAATATAGATAATACTCTTATAATAATTCATACTGTGTTTACAAATATAAGTATATATAAAAAAATAAAGTAATGGGAGAATTTATGTTACAAGATATTGGACCAAAAATTAATCAATTAAGAACAGAAAAAAATATGACGTTAAAAGATTTAGCTGAAAAATGCAATTTATCAGTTGCTTTTATTTCTCAAATTGAAAGAGGATTAGCAACACCTGCTATTATTTCTCTCGATGCAATAGCAGAAGCTCTTGATGTAGATCTTTCATATTTTTTTAATATGCCTAAAAAAGAATTATCAATTATAACAAGAAGTTATGAGCATAAACCTTTTATGGTAAAAAACTCGAATTATATATATAATGAACTATCAGAACATTTTGAACGAAGAAGTATGGACGTGTTGCTTATTACTATATTGCCGGGCAGTGAAGAAAAATATCCGGCAGCAAATATTCATAATGGTGAGGAATTTGTTTATGTATTAGAGGGGATAGTAACATTGGTATATGATGATAAAAAATATGACTTGTATCCCGGCGATAGCGCACATTACAGTTCAAGCTTACCCCATACATGGCTAAACTACACAAATAAATCTGCAAAAATTTTATCCGTAAATACACCTGTAATATTTAGGGAAAAAGATTATAAGTAAATAAGCCAGAGGTAAAATGAAATTAAGAATTGACAAGATGTTATAAGATGTTGGATTTGCCTTGCTACGCAAATGGCGCTATAGGAACAAAAATGCTGGCAGAATTTCCGGGAAATCCCCATAAAAGACTGTACATGTACAAATCAAATCTTTCATTTCCTCTCAGCATGAATTTTCTTAGAACCCTTTCTTTTTAACACTGCTCACTTGTAGAGGCAGGTTGCAAAATCTTTAAAGTCCAGTACATTGGGCTTTATTCTTTAATTCTGTAAAAAAGCCGTATTTCAGCGAAAGATCTCAGTTTTTGAAAGATGATATTCTTTAACTTCGGTCAGATACATGCTGATGTAGCTTATTCATAGCAATGACAGTGAATGGCAGCATTTTGAATTCTGCACGTAATTAATTCTGTTAAAAAAGGTGTTTTATTTATATATTTTCGTGGTATAATGAAAAATATTGATAAATAATGAGTGTTGGGGAGTGAAAAGTATTTTACCGCTCTTTATTGCTCACAACTAGGGTGTAGTATGTATGATTTAGTCAGGAAAAATATTTATGAGAAAAAATTAATTGAACCGGGTGATAATGTACTAATTGGGTTATCAGGAGGACCTGATTCTGTTTTTTTATTTTATAATCTGATAAAATTAAAGGATACTTTAAGTTTTAATTTGTATGCTTCTCACATAAACCATATGTACAGGGGGAAAGATGCCCAGCATGATGAAGATTTTGTGAGGAATCTCTGCGAAAAATACGGTGTCAAGCTTTTTATCAGGAAAAAGCATGCAGGGGAATATGCCCGGGAGCTTAAGGTTACAGAAGAGGAAGCCGGAAGAATTCTTCGATACGGCTTTTTTAAAGAAAACCTGGACGAAATAGGCAATGGGAAAATAGCTGTTGCACACAATCTAAACGACCAGGCAGAAACAGTCCTTCAAAGAATGATCAGGGGAACTGGCATTGATGGATTAAGTGCTATGTCCTTTAAAAAAGGCAATATAATTAGACCCATGCTCAATGTACCTAAGTCAGAGGTTTTGAATTATCTTAATAAAAATAAGTATGATTATTGCGTGGATGAAACTAATCTCCATGATATTTATAGCAGAAACAAAATCAGGCTTAACCTCATTCCTTATTTAGAGAAAAATTTTAATCCAAATATTCAGGTGGCTTTGTACAGAATGTCGGAAGTTATGGAGAGAGATAAGAAAATCATTGAAAAATATGTTGATCTCCAATTTTATGATGTATTGAAGGAAAGAAGTGAAAACAGTGTAATTTTAGATTTAAACAAGCTTAAAGGTTTTGAGCCTGCGGAGCTAGGGAGAATTTTAAGGCGAGGAATCGAAGAGCTTAAGGTTACAACGATGAATATTGAAATGAAGCATATTGTTTATGCTGTTAATTTCATAATGACAGGGACAACAGGCAAAAAAATTAATTTATCTGATGGCTTTACAATTGAAATAAGCTATGATAACTTAATAATTAATAAAATTAATAAAATTGTTGAAAAAATTCCTAACTTTCAATATAATATTGAATTAAATGTTCCCTTATATATCTCTGAAGTCAGGAAGACTGTAACTCTTACGGTTTTGGATGTTTCTAACTTCAACATTGAAGACAGGAGTAGCATAAGCCTTGACTATGATTTAATAAAAGGCAATCTCGTTGTGAGAAATAAGAGACCGGGAGATTCAATGATTCCTTGTGGCATGACAGGAAGAAAAAAATTAAAGGATATTTTTATAGATTTAAAAATACCTGCAGAAGAAAGAAAAAGTACCGGCTTAAAAGTAAAAGGGAAAACGATTTGGAAAATCGAAACAAAAGGCGTGCTGGCATACGGCGCAAGCGGAATTATGTATGATGATATAGCAAATACTTTAGGCGTTGACGTCATAAAAGAAGAAATCGAAAGAATTTTTAAAAAAAGCGGGCATAATGTAAATTTGTCAGTTGATTTAATAACGGCAAGCGACGTCCAGCAGGAAAAAATATTGTTTAAAAAGGATTTTACGTCTGTCAGAACCGAAGAAATGGCGTCAAGAACTCCGTCACAACAGACTGAATATTTGGGATCCGTGCTGGAAATAAGAAATGCGATTTCTTTGTCCCAGGGCGAAAAGATAATAATTTCACTGGAAAAAATAGAGGACAGAGAACTTTTAATGCAGAAAATAAAAAACGGTAAATCAAGAAAAATCATTACCGAGTCTCAGTATGTCAAATTGAAAGCGAAAGATGAAAATATAGACGATTTTTTTATGAGTTTAAGAAAACAAGGCATAGATTTATATGTAAAGTTTGAAGACGGACAAATCAAACCGGAATACAGCCTGAAAGGATTTTGCGGATATATATCCGGAAATACCGTTACCGATTATTACAGCGGAGACAGCATAAAAATTAAGTTTATAGAAAACGAGAAGTCGGTTACTTTAAAATATCTTGAAGAAATGATGACATCGTCCGGAGAACCTTTGGTTGTAAATATTGATATACTAGAAAAAGTATTTAAACAAAACAGAGATATTTTGGATTCTTACGATATGCTGAATTTTCTTATCGGCAGCATAGAAACGACTTTCAGAATAAGGGATTTGAATTCTTCTTCTGTAAAAGAAATGGCTTATAATATAAACTTTGCGAAGATACCTGATTTGCCAAAAGAAAAAAGAGATGAATTTTCTTCTTTGCCCGACTCGGAACTTACCAATGAAGACAGAATAAATGAATTTTTGCGTCTTAGCGGCAGCGATATAATAAGCGTTACTTTGTCAGATATCGAAGATGAAGAAGTAAAAAAAATATTTATGAAAACAATCCGAGAAAGAATACTGGCGAAATCCGTACTGTCGGAAAAAAATAAAAAGTACGGATTGAAGGATAAAAAGCTTGAAATATTGCTCGGCAGAACTATAGCCGAACAATTTAAAAACAACGACAAAACAACAGTAAAAATTCCGGATGATTTTATAGGGAACGAAGAAAATATGATGAGGTATATAAATAAACTGCAGGGTGATATAGAAATTATAAAT
>ENA-UOOK01003132-UOOK01003132.1-fermentation-metagenome-genome-assembly--contig:-NODE-3132-length-19203-cov-4.224201_pt1 | contig 19203 bp, 15 predicted proteins | sample MGYA00245777_ERZ724023 | MGnify/ENA primary metagenome ERZ724023 (study PRJEB28704, sample SAMN03018312) | fermentation metagenome | biome: anthropogenic terrestrial biome; feature: soil; material...
ACCGCCAAAAAGCCGTCCTGACCATCCCCGTGACTGTTATCGTGACCTTATTATCACTCCGAGACGAAAGGAGAATGAAAATGCGGCTTGTAATCAGTGAAAAGCCCTCGGTTGCCCAAAGCATCGCCGCCGTGATCGGCGCAAAGCAGCGCGGCGACGGGTTTCTGGAGGGTAACGGCTACCTCGTTTCATGGTGCCTCGGCCATCTCGCGGAGCTGGCAAGCGCCGACGCCTACGATGAAAAATACGCCAAGTGGCGGCGTGAGGATTTACCTATTCTTCCAGGGAACTGGAGGTTTGCCGTAAGCGGTGACAAACAAAAGCAGTTCAATATTCTCCGCACCCTGATGCGCCGTGACGATGTGGAAGAAATTATCAATGCCTGTGACGCCGGACGCGAGGGCGAACTGATCTTCCGCACCGTGTACGACATGGCAGGCTGCACAAAGCCCATGAAACGGCTCTGGATTTCATCAATGGAGGATGAGGCTTCATCACGTTACTAATGGATTGCAGCACAATTATACCATTACCCTCCGTTTTGGGTTCGATGAAGACTTCACGACTTACCAGAAAAATGTATGGCGATATGCGTGGACAGGGCTAAACGTTAACAGTAAAGTAACTAAATATGACATTGATACAGTTCGCCGTACTTTGGTTGATTTCATTTCAGGTCAGGTTGTTACCGACATGAGAGGTTCGGGACTACTTAGTGCTGTTGATGTTAAGAGTGGAGATGTATTACTTGCCGGGCTTGAAAAACGGGCATATTTAGGATTTATCGGTAAAAATTTGGAAAATGTAGAGTATTTGTTACGTGAAGCACAAAAGCGTGGCGGATCAGATGCTAGTAAATTTCGCAGTCAGGCAGACTTAATCATAAATACTTTCATTGGAATTAGCCAAGCTCCGCCAGTACTTGAAGGTAGAAAGCTGAACGCGTTTCCCGGTTTTAGTGATTATGTTTTTTATCCTAAAGATAATGTATGTTATTTGCGTACCTATTCTGATGATATGAATGCATTCCTTCGTGCCTATCAGTTTGAAAAAGAGAATGGACGAGATCACCCTACTTGGCTTGCATATGTCAAAGATTTTGTTGATTGGCTTGTAAAACAACAGGCTACTGATGGGAGCTTCCCTCGCGCCTGGAATGCTGGAACTGGTACTGTATATGATTCTGCAAAGACAATGACAGGGCTTGCTGTTCCACTATTATTGAGAATGGCGGTGGTTACAGGCGATACATCGTATAAGACTAAGGCCATAAATGCTGGTAATTTTGCTTGGCAAAATTACCTCGACAATAGTAACCATTTCGTTGGTGCTACTTCTGATAGACCAGATGTTATAGTTCATGAATCATCAGCGCTGGCAATTGAAGTATTTTGTGATTTGTATGCTGCTACAAATGATAGTACCTGGCTTAACAGGGCAAAAGTTGCAGCTGATATAAACGAAACGTGGTATTATCTATGGAATATTCCATCACGTATTGATGGTGACCCAGCAGAATTGAGTGTAAAACCCGGAGTTTCAACGATCGGTATGAATCTTTGTACTACAACTAATTCTGGCACTGATACTTATAGTTCGAGAGACGTTGTCTCTTATGCTAGACTCTATAAATGGACCAATGATAGTCACTATCTTGATATTGCCCGTATGTTGATGCACAGTACCAAAAATATGATGGCATTGCCTGGTAGAACTTATGATTTGTGTAAGCCCGGGATGCAACAGGAATTCTGGTTCTTGGCTCCGGCTCGAGGTTATTGCTGGATAAGGGAATACACACCATGGGTATCGGCTAATCAGCTACATGGTATTTTCCAGACAGAGGCATTTGATACAAATGTTTATAATAGTATAGTAAATTACTAGATGGTGAAATACCATGTCCAATTATCCAAGGAATTGCAAACCGTCAGCAACTATCTCGAGTATCCAAAATGCGATTGTCAAGAAAAAATTGATTCACTAACAGAAAAAAACTGATCCGCTTTTAAAAAACTTTCTCTCTTTTTCTTTGTGAGGCTGCGAATACCCCGGCGTTTAAGCAGAGCTTCTTCTCCACCCAATGCAAGTTCCCCATGCGCAGGTTCTTGATGTCCCTGCAGCGTAGCCTCAGCCGGCAGGCAATTAGTATGATTGCATAGTCGCGCTTCCCTTTAGGGCTTGTGCGGTCTATGGCTCAATGAGCTTTGTCAGTTCTTCTTTAGTCCATATGGATGGGATGGATGTCTGCTTTCTGGCTTTGACCATAGGCATCTTCGATGCGAAATCGGTACTTATGATGCCTTCCTCAAAGAGGAATCGAAAGAAGGCACGGAGGGAGCAGATGTTCTGTTCGACCGTCTTGTAGGAGAATCCTGAGAGTGTAAGGATGTAGGCATTTATTGCATCTATGCTTATGCCTAAAAAATCATGCATCCACTGGGCTTCAAGGTAGTCCATGAAATAGCCGGATTGTCCATACATCCCAAAAGAATCAAAAGATTCAAAGATAAAATCAGGAAACTAACACTTATAAAATGGTTAATCTGGAAACATTCAAAGTCGGCATTTTGCATTACTATTACGAAATATAGTGACTGAGGTTTACCAGGAGCCGTATCCGAGGCCCGTATGTGCGGTTCTGTGAGTAGGACGACCTCTGGAATAATTTACAGAGGTCGTCCTACTTGAGTGGCGAATTTCATTACTTTATATGTGCTTGAGGTAGCCGGGAAAACGATTTAATGCTTGTTCAATTCGACCAGCTCTGACTTTCTTTGTGGTAGCCCGTGTGAACGACTGCCTAAAAGTGGAGGGCTAGCATCGTGGAGGCGTTAAAACCTCCCAATTGATGAACCCAGCCGAGCTGGACATTAGCCCAGAGACAGAAAAGATGTAGTTCCAACAGAGCGTTATAATCCCAATGTTTATCATGATAAGAGATGCCTCCGGCCATACGCACAAGATGACGGGGTTTCCATTCCAATCCCGTCCAGAGCCGCGGAGAACTGGAGATCCCCCAACCGTCGGCGAATCCTGTTTCCATCCCCAGGTGGCAATAGAGGCTTTCAAGCCAATGATAGCTGCCTTGGGCTTCGAGCACTAACGGTAAGCTTAGCGTATACTTGGAAATTACCGTCTCGGTCGTGGTGGCGTTATCCTCGGAGAACTCCGGGCCGTCAGGTCCGGTCGTAACTTCGCCATCGTAGGTGTAAGTTCCCTGTTGCAGGTTTTTCCATTTAATAGCCCCGATATTTTTGAGCGCTAAGCCGGCGCGCCAACGGTCCTTGGTGTAGGAAACCCCGAGGTCAGTAAGGAAACCCGCTCCTGAAGAGTTATTAAAAGAAACTTCACCTTCAGGGAGATCTGTATATAGATATCGGCTTTCCGCATTGAGCGTAGCTTCACCCGTTTGATCAACGCGGAGGGTACCAGAGGTGACTTCGGAATCAGCCATCGCCAATCCTTTGATAAAACGGAAAGTAACTCCTACTCCCAGTTGGGAGCCGTCTTGAAGGGGAATCGGATGACCATATTTTAAGTCTAAAGAGAGAGCGGCCAGACCGTTGACTTTAGTCCCAGCCAGGTCATAAGTCTTGGAGGTTCCATCATCGTTCGGGCCGTAACCCACAAAGACCAACTCAGGAATCCCCGGAGCCAGCCGAAATGAACCGGTAGCCCAGGGGTGGAGGTGAAGGGAGAAACGGCCAATCGTCAGCCCGGTTTTTAGTTCCGAAGAGAAGTCGCTTTTAAAATAACCGCCTTTCATTTGGCTAAGAAACTTATCTTTAGCTTCGGGTTTGGTAAGATCAATATTGATATTATCAAGATTGAACAGGTTATTCCTTGCTCCCAGAGTAATTTGGGGAATCAGCAACTCGAACCGAGTTGTGGAAAAAGCCTCTTCCGCCGGGTTGTCATAGTAAAAACCCCAGGCCACAGAAGGAAAAGCACAAAGTGCGATCGTTACGATTAATAACAGACTAAATATTCTTTTACGCATCCGGATAACCTCCTTTCTTATCGTTTGTTGACTAAGCATTCTACTTGCGCCCAGACAGTGACTTCTAAGTAATGGTCTTCTGTAAATGGTCCCGGAGCTGGCGTCGCATCTGAAGTATTAGTAATAATGATTTGATGGTAGACCATACCCGGGTCGGTCAAGTCAGTAAACTGCTTTTCACTAAGGCTAATGATTGAAGTCTTTCTGCTACTGGGGCTGATGGTTAGTTCGTTTTTAAATGCTGAAGGATCCGATGATGGATTTTCAGCATTGATGGGATTGGGTGATAGCCAGATTTCTAGGGAGAGACCGGCGGGACTGGTATTATTAATTTCGAAGAAAATTTTAGCATTTTTAAAGTCAACAGGCGTATCATCCGGTATTTTAGCCTCTCCGCTATCTTCGCCCCCTTTGGCTGGGGTATGAACCAGACTTTTTAGCCCCATCTTTGCCTCATAGTTGAGGGAGATGGTAGCGGGATAAGTTATTGTTAGTTCTTCTTCGGGAGTGACATTTGCAGAGAAGCTACCTACTGTCATACGCAGGCTGTGGGGTCTTGGTTCTGAATTTAGAATGCTATTAAGGTCGTGTTCTTCCCCTTCCGCCACCCCTATAAGTTGAAGTTCTGGGATAGAGGGAAGGGAAATCGGTCTAGTAAAATATAAACCTTCGATAGGGAGTCCTAATTCATTAAGACCTTCAATGGTTAACTGGCCACTAAGATTTAAGTTCGCCGGTAAGCTTTGCGGGATAAAGGTAAGCCCGGCAGTTCTAAGCTGGAGAGCAAATTCATCGGCATTTTCCGGAAGATCAAAGGTTTCTACGATCTTTACCGTTTCACCGCCAAAATTGTCTTGAATAGTATTGAAGGTTTCGGCGGTAATGGTGAAGGATTCGACTTCAAAAGGAGCAGGATCCAAAGTAAAACCTACTCTATCAGTTCCAGAAGCAATAGAAAGAGAGCCATCGGCTACAATTGACAGGTCGGCATTGGAAGCAATTATCAAGCCGGCAACACTTAAGGTCCCTTCGCTTTCTCCCACGGCAAAGATGGCAGTATCAAGTGAGTTGGAGCCTTCCTTTAATTCTAGGGTAAACCCATCATCTCCCGCCGGTGCGTTCAAGGTAATTTTGATGTGATTGTAATCAACGCTATTGTCGCTAAGGGTAACATTAGAATAGCCATTTAACTCAGGAATGGAGATCTTGATAGTTTGAGGCTCTGGGAGCGGGTAAGAGCCACCAGGGAAGCCGCCAGGGAGGTCGATAATTTCAACTTCTCCCCCAATGTCTTCAAGAGTAATTGTGATCCGTTCTGTAAGAAGATCAACCTGTAGCGGTTCATCTCCTTGATGGGAAAAACCTAGATCCGTATCAACATCTTCTAACCCTAACCCTTCTTGCTCTTTGGTGGGATCTTCGTTGGGAGGAGGTGTTCCCCAAAATATCTGTGTGTTGTTATTATCTTTCGTTTTTTTAATCAAAGGAACTGTATACTTACTCGTCCAGGTCGGTCCGGTAATTTCTTTCGGCGTCTTAGGTAAACAGCCGCTCATCAAAACGATCAAGATTAAGATAAAAACTATTAATAGCAGGCTTTTTTTCATAAACGTGCCTCCTTTACTATTATTATCTCAGTTATCGGCATACGCGGACAAGAAGATTATAGAAAAGTGCTAAGATGTTAAAAAATATTTAGATTAAATATTCCAGTGGGAGTTCTTGCCGGAGAGAAAGAAGGGGAGCAAACAGATCGCCGGAAGCAGCTAGGCGTGCGGGGGCGGTTTGGAGGGAGAAGCTTCCGGGCTCAACTTTAGGCAGTTCCTCCCAAGTGACCGGCATCGAAACCGGAGCGCCGGCGAACGGACGGAGACTGTAGACTGAAGCGATGGTTTTACCTTTGAGGTTTTGCAGATGGTCAATGTAGACTTTGCCACTACGCTCGGAGACACGCCGTTCATTAGTAGCAAGGTGGGGCAGAACACGAATTACCGCTTCGCCTAAGCGTTTGACGAAAGCACCGGTCTCCTGATATGTATAGATTGGTTTGAGGGGAAGATAAAGGTGGAGGCCGGTGGCGCCGGATATTTTAGGAAATAGTTCTAGCTTTAGGTGGTCGGTGAGGGATTTTAAAGCCAAGGCGACCTGGACCGCTTCTTTAAAAGAGGCGGGCGCCATCGGATCCAGATCAAAAATCAGATAGGTAGGGTAATCCAGGCGCTGACGGGTAGAGAGCCAGGGATGAACTTCGATACAGCCCAAGTTAACCGCCCAGATTAGGGTTTCCAGATTGTTGGCCATCACATAATTGATCACCCGATCTTCTGAGGCGATCGGGATTGTTTCGACCCAGGGCGGGGCTTCAGGAAAGTTTTTCTGGTAAAAAAACTGACCGGTAATTCCTTCTGGATAACGAACGAGAGAAAGCGGTCTGTCCTTAAGATGAGGAGCTAAATAAGACCAAATACTTATATAATACTCCATAATATCTCCTTTGGTAAAACCCTCCGTCGGCCAAAAAGTTTTAGTAAGGTTTTTTACCGGAATTTGATGACCATTGACCACTAGTTGTTGACTAAGGGCAGTTGGCAAGTTAAACCCTCCTTTTTATTGTTATTCCTATTCTCTGCCGGAAGGTGATTTTATAAACGGAAGTAATTCTAATAAATTAAGCAATTCCTTAAAACAAGTAAAAGGAGATAGTCAGTTGCATATCGAATTTACATAATAATAGAAGATGAGATGCTCAATATTTACCTTGAAATAAGCTTAAGGGAGGGAATAAAATGAGGGGAAAAAAGCTATTTTTGATCTTATTATCCCTGGCGCTCATGACTATTTTACTTTCTGCACCGGTTAGCGCGCGTGGGGATTCAAGTTCCTGGGAACGCAGATTTGACATTAGGATCTGGGGGTTTGACTTAGTATTCAAGCGTACAGGCTCACCTTTGTTTGCGGGGGTAGATACAGGATATTTTTTAAGTCTGGGTGGGGGGTTAGAAACCTTTGGTTTTTATCGAGAGATCGATCATAAGGTTTATGTTCCTCCACAAAACGGGACGAACCTGGCTTTGTATAAAAACGCCAACATAACGTGGAGCCTGGGTTTGAATCAGGGTCTCCTCTACGACCCGACGAGAGGACGAAATAGTTTAGAGGCGATTCTTTTTTATCATGGTAGATACGATGATCACTGTCCTGATCGCACTCCCCAGGCCCTCCTCTTTGCTTCCGATTTGCCTGACCGTAAAGGCGGACTGCAAAATTCAATTTTTGCTGGATTAGTTTATAACGGAGTTGATACCAATAGCGAATGTTGGTCTAAACAAGGGTGGCATGCGGAGACTTCACTGGAATTTGCACCGCTTTCTTTGTTCAATGCTTCCTCCGGCGCGGATTACACCAGGTTTAATGGCACCCTGCTTGGTTTTATTACTTTTTTAGAGGGCAGGGACCTGAGTATTTATCTAGGGGAGTGTTTGATGTATGATCAGCTTTGTGGAGATTATATTCCGGTGAGGAGTCGAACTACCCTCGGAGGTTATAGTAAATATCCGTATTTTACCCGGGGACTGGGTGGGGGAGTAAGAGGGGTGGAAGTGGACCGGTTTGATGGCTATATTAAAGCTCTTAATAATCTAGAACTCCGGATAAATTTCCCCTGCTGGAGTGAGTATGGTGTTGTTCCAGAGTTGATCTTTTATTTTGATGCGGGAGTATATGATAATCTAAGTCACAAGTTGGATTGGGATAATTTATTGACTTCGGCAGGGATTGGAGTCGGTGTCTCCGATCTACTGGTCTATGGGAGTTATTTTTTTAACGAACGGCGGTTTTCCTTTGAATTAGCTCTTGGTGTTCATTTTTAGTTTTCAATTTGGTGTGATTATCATAAAATAACTTACTTGTATTGAGGGAATTGCATAATTACCTCGAGGCTTCATTTAAATCTTAAATTAACCAATTATGCAATTCCTTAGTATTTAAGGAAGGGAAGAAAAGATGCGTACTAGAGAATTTGCACAACTTGGTTTTAAAACTTCAGTTTTTGGCATGGGTTGCATGCGATTACCCCAAGCGCAGACAAGAGAGACAGAGAAGGTAGATGAAATCGAAGCGATCAAAATGATTAGATATGCCATTGACCATGGGGTAACTTATATTGATACCGCCTATGACTATCATGAGGGCGCCAGTGAAGTAATTGTGGGTAAGGCCTTGCAAGAAGGCTACCGGGAAAAAACAAAACTGGCAACAAAACTGCCTCTATGGCATGTTAAGAGCTACCAGGATTTGGAGCGGTTACTTGATGAGCAACTCGCCAGATTACAAGTGGATTATGTTGATTTTTATCTTCTCCATGCCCTTAATGCCAAATGGTGGCAGACAGTAAAAGAGCTAAAGGTTATTAGATTTCTGGAAGAAATGCTCGCAGTGGGTAAGATTAAACATCTTGGTTTCTCTTTCCACGATGAACTACCTGTTTTCAAGGAAATAATTGATGCTTATCAGTGGGATATGTGTCAAATTCAGCTCAATATCTTAGATGAAAACATTCAGGCAGGTGTTGAGGGACTTTGTTACGCTGGAGCGAAAGGGATTCCGGTAGTGATCATGGAACCATTGAAAGGTGGTAAATTGGGACAGAATTTACCCACTGATGTGCTAGCTCTGTGGGAGCAAGCTTCAGAGAAACGTTCTCCCGCTGAATGGGCATTTCGCTGGCTATATAACTTCCCTGAAGTGGCAGTGATTTTGAGCGGAGTCAGTACTATGGAACAGCTTAAAGATAATATTCGCATTTTTGCGGAAGCCGAACCGAATGTTATGTCTGAGGAAGAGTTAAACTTGGTCAGGAAAGTTAAAGACTTATATAAGAGCAAAACTAAGGTTTTTTGCACAGGCTGTGAGTACTGTCTCCCGTGTCCGCAAGGGGTGGCAATTCCCAGGATTTTTGCTTATTATAATAATGTTTTTATTTATAACAATAGAGATCAATCGGCTAGCAACTATCAAAAACTTGTCACCAAAGCAAATGATGTTTCCCAGTGCGTCGAGTGCGGGGCTTGTGAACAGTCTTGTCCGCAGAACATACCGATTATTGAAAAACTAAAAGAAGCGCATCAGGAAATCAGCTAAGACTTCACAACTGAAAAGAATAGAATAAAAATGAAAACCTCTGCTATCACTTGGAACGGTTCCTATTAAACAACGGTAATATCGCCGAGACCGCCCGAGAACTATTTCTGCACTCTAATACCCTATCCTATCAGCTGAAGAAGATTAGCAAGATCCTGGAAAAGGATATTAATGACGCCCGTGTCAGGTTTAATCTCTTCTTTGCTTTAATGATCAAAAAGCTTTTTGTGGACAGGAAAGAATAGGCCAGAGACTATAGATTGAAACTTTTGAAGTGGGGCTGTTGCAAAACGACCTTAAATAGTTCGGTTGCAACAGCTCCTTTTTCTCCTTAAATATAAATTGCAGGTCCCAAAGAACCGACAATTGTTGTATAATTTAGCTATGCAAAAATATTATAAAATCCGTATTACCCCAATTCTAAAAAATAATTTAAAGTCAGCAGCCGGTTCAATGCAGCCAACTCAGTTCGGAATATACTCTAAAGAGCTTATACTTAAAAACAGGCTTGAGAATCAACCCCTATTTTGTACTTCCCAAGATTCTGTGGCTTAGGGAAAATCAAAGGGAGATTTACAACAGCGCTTTTAAATTTCTGGGTGTCCAGGATTATGTGATACACTGTCTGACAGGAGAATATAAAACCGATTGTTCACAGGCCTGCCGCACCATGCTGATGAATATTGAAACCTTTCGGTGGGATCAGGAATTGCTGAATATAGCCGGGATATCCGAGAATATGCTCCCTGAACTTTTGCCCCCCGGCAGCATCGCGGGATTTCTGATTGGAGAAGTGGCGGAGAAGGTGCAATTGCCTTCAGGGTTACCGGTCATTATGTCGGGCGGGGATCAGCAGAATGCCGCTGTGGCTCTGGGGGTCATAAAACCGGGACTTGCCGAGGCTAATACCGGCACCGGTTCCTTTGTTATTTCTGCCGTCGGCAAGCCAGTATTTGACCAAGACTCAAGAGTTTTATGCCAGGCTTCCGCCATACCGGGGCAGTGGATTATGGAAGCGGGTATATTCAATAGCGGATCCATTTATAGGTGGTTTAAGGAACAATTCTATCCGGAGCTTAAAAATGAGAAACACCCTTACGAAATCATGGACCGGGAGGCCGGGGAAGTCCAGACCGGTTCCAATGGCGTTATCATGATCCCGCATTTTGAAGGAAGTGCCGCGCCCTATTGGAATCCTATTGCCAAGGGATTATTCTTTAATCTTTCTCTGGGCCTGAAAAGAGCGGCCCTGACCAGGTCTATCTTAGAGGGCATAGCCATCGAAATCCATGACAATATCAGCCTCATTGAAAATCTGACCGGAGCCATTGAAACAGTCAGTGTAGCGGGCGGCATGGTCCGCTCGGATCTTTTTTGCTCTATTCAGGCCAGCGTCTATAACAAAAAGGTTGCCAGATACCAAAATACGGAGGCCTCCTCCCTGGGTGCTGCCATAACAGCTGCAGCCAGACTGGGCATATACAGGGGCATTGAAGAGGCATATTATCGAATGCTGCAGGATGGTCCGTACATATTTTACCCGGTAAATGAGGATGCTATTAAATACTCAGAAATTATCAAACGCAAAAATATATTGTATGGTTCCCTGAACAGTCAGGAAATTTATAAATATTTTGTTTAAAAAGAATGAAAAAAGTTATTCCGTTATATAGCGCACCCCGGACATCGAGCGTTTATAAAATAGCTCTATTAATGTTTGGGGTGTATTTTTACACCTTTATGCCTGAAAACTTTGCGGTAAAAGCCCTGATAATAATTGACTGTTGTAATTTTCATTGATATTTGATAAATTTAAACTATATGATTTTAAACGGGCCTACGAAAGAATACATTGATCAGGAAGGGTATAGACGTGACGAGAAAAATATTGAGAAAATTGTCCCTTTTTATTATTATTTCACTGCTTGCAGCCGGATGCTCGGCGAATAATCAAATTCCAGAACAGAATGGAAACACCGCAACATCTGCACCAACCGCATCTAATGAAAATAATTCCTTGACTCCTTCACCGGACCCCTCTGCCACGCCTGATGCGACCGTAACTCCGGAGCCTGAGCCTGAAAAAAAGGAACCGGTCAAAGTGAAGGCCGTTTATGTTACAGGAACGGTGGCAGGCTCAAAAAGACTCGATGAATTTATCGAGCTTGTAAACAGCACAGAGCTGAATTCCCTGGTTATTGATATTAAGGAAGGCGGCATGGTGAATTATGATTCCCAGGTGCCCCTTGTCAAAGAATTGGGTTTAAGCAAAAAGAATTTTAATGTGGAAGAAGTATTAAAAAAATGTCATGAGAATAATATTCATGTAGTCGGCAGAATTGTCGTATTCCGGGATAACGGACTGGCCACCAAAAAAAACGCATTGGCCATTAAAAGGGTAAACGGTTCCATATGGACGGAAGGAAAGCAGGGTGCCTGGACCAACCCTTATCGCGAGGAAGTTCAGGATTATAATATTGACATCGCTAAGGAGGCTGTGGAATTAGGATTTGACGAAATCCAGTTTGATTATGTCAGATTTCCTACGGCAAAGGCTAAAGAAGTCTCCTATGGCGAAAATGTCCCCGAAAAATCAGAAGTCATCAGCGGTTTTCTGAAAAAAGCTTCTGAAGCAATAAAGAAGGTAAAGGATGTGCCTGTATCTGCTGATGTATTCGGCATCGTTGTAGAAAGCGACAGGGATGGCAATGCCATCGGCCAGAAATTTGATTTGCTGGGAGAGCATATTGATTACATATCGCCTATGATCTACCCGTCCCACTACGCCAATGATTCAAAAGGCACCATGGGCAACGGAGTGGGACAGAGCGTTAACGGCGTCCTCTTCACGGCCCCTGACCTGAAGCCTTATGATGTTATTTACCAGTCTCTTTTAAAGACCAAGCAAAGAATTAGCGAATCCGCAGCTTTTACCGCCCAGGTAAGGCCTTATCTGCAGGATTTCACAGCAAGCTATCTTCCTGACGGATATTGGCAGACCTATGGCAAAAAACAGGTCAGGGATCAAATCCAGGCAGTTTACGATGCCGGTTATGAAGAATGGATCCTTTGGAGCGGAAAAAACATATACACCAAGGATGCCTTGCTTCTCGAAAGCAAATGATCCGAAAAGCAGGGTGTCCTTTAGAAAGGCTGACATTTTATGCATAAAGTTGTCATTAACATCTCTGAAAATTATAGATTGGATCGTGTAACCCAATGTCTTGAACAAGTCTTTGAACAGCTGGGAGGCCTCGAAAGCATCGTAAAGCCCGGAATGAAGGTTGCTATAAAACCCAACCTCCTGATGGCAAAGAAGCCCGAAGAGGCGGCCACTACGCATCCTGCCGTCATTCAGGCAGTGACGGCTCTGGTGCAAAAATCCGGAGGAATTGTGAGCATTGTTGAAAGCCCAGGCGGCGCATATCACACAAACCATTTAAAAAAAGTTTATGCCATTACCGGCATGGAAGCGGTTGCCAATGAAACCGGGGCCGAGCTGAACTACGATCTGAGAGTTGAAAAAATTGAAAATCCTGAAGCGAAAATTGTGAAATCGCTGAAAATATTAAAACCATTGGCCGATGCGGATCTCATCATCAATATCGCCAAGCTGAAGACCCATGGCATTATGGTTTATACCGGGGCTGTAAAAAATATGTTTGGTTCCATTCCCGGAATCGAAAAAGCGGACTTTCATTTAAGGTTAAACGATTATGACCGTTTTGCCGATAGCCTTATTGATATATATTTAGCAGCTAAACCACAGCTGAACATTATAGACGGAATTACTGCCATGGAGGGGGACGGTCCCAGTGCTGGTATCCCCAAATATTTGGGCGCGATTTTAGCTTCGCAGGATGCCTTTGCCTGTGATTATGCTGCTCTTCAGTTGATTGGCCTGGATTACAAATCGGTTCCCGTGCTTAAAATGGCGGAAGAGCGCGGACTGTTTCAAAGCGATCAGGTTGAGTTTGTCGGGGCTGATTTGGAAACTATTAAGCCCGATGAATTTGATGTTCCGGCTCTTAAGCATATCAGGCCGCTGGAACGCTATAAGATACTGGGCTTTTTGAAGAGCAAGGTGCGGCCCAGGCCTGAAATACTGCAAACGAAATGCGTGGCCTGCGGAAAATGTATGGAGGTTTGTCCGCCCAAAGCAATTACCAGGGGTGAGGATAAAAAATTATCTATTAATTATAATAAATGTATCAGCTGTTTGTGCTGTCATGAATTTTGCCCTGAGAAAGCGGTTAAAATCAGAAAAAATATAATCAGAAAGATTTTTGAATATAGAAGGGTGGACAAATCAAAGGGGACATCCTAGCAATTTAGAAATGACCGAGCTTTTTAGTAGAATTTTTTGCAAATGAGGAGAAGACATATGAATGTAGAATACATAAATCCGTTTATTGAGGCCAGTCAGTCGGTTCTGACCACAATGACAGGAATCAAGCCGGGTTTAGGGCAGGTCTATATAAGAAAAGCACCGTTTGCCAGCGACAATGTTGCAGTTATAGTCGGATTGACAGGGACAATACGAGGCCAGGTAGTGATCTCACTTTCAAAAAAATCCGCCCTTTCCGTGGCATCGTCTATGATGGGGGGCATGGCCCTGGCCGAATTTGACGAAATATCTAAAAGCGCTATTTCAGAACTAGCCAACATGATTATGGGCAATACTGCTACCTTGCTGGCCAGCAGGGGAATCGGCATAGAAATTACACCGCCCTCCCTGTTAATGGGTGAAAATCTTACCATTACCCCCGCTAATATGAGCACTATCTGTGTCCCATTGGAACTGGGCAAAGGTGATACAATGGAGATTGACGTATCCATAGAATCCAAATAGCAATAAAATTCTATGGATTTATGCTTGACGGAGAAATACTGTGAAAATTAATATTGTATTAGTAGAACCTGAAATCCCTCAGAATACCGGAAACATTGCCCGTACCTGCGCGGCTACCGGGGCTGTACTTCATCTGGTGGGACCGTTGGGTTTTTCTATGGAAGACCGGTACTTAAAAAGGGCCGGCCTGGATTATTGGAAGCTTGTAAACGTTATATATTATGATAATTTAGAGCATTTTTTTGCAAAACATCCCGGTGCGATTTTTCGCTACAGTTCCACAAAGGCACAGAAGGCCTATCATGAGGTGGATTATCCGGAAAACTGCTTTATTCTGTTTGGCAAGGAGACAAAGGGGTTGCCGGAGCCGCTTTTACAGGAACATTACGAAGACTGCATACGTATTCCCATGCTGGATGCCATCCGGTCCCTGAATCTCTCAAATTCAGTGGCCATCGTGCTTTATGAGGCATTAAGACAGCATGGGTTTCAAGGGATGCAATGGCAGGGGCACCTTCATGATATAAGTTAAAAGTCTTTGCCTTAGATTTTACATCCTTCACCGGTTATGGACTGCCGAGCAATAGAAAGAAAGGTGAAAATATGAGCAGAACAAAAGGAAAAATTGGTATCATGACAGGGGGCGGTGATTGCCCCGGCTTGAATTCAGTGATCAGAGCGATTGTAAAAACAGCCGTTAATAAATATGAATTTGAAGTGATCGGTTTTAAAGATGGTTATTTAGGACTGGTCTCCAATCGTTTTATGAAGCTTGGACCAAATGATGTTTCAGGGCTTCTTGACAAGGGCGGAACCATTCTGGGTACGACAAACAGCTATGATCCGTTTAATGTTTTAACGGATCAGGATGGTGAAAAGATTGAAAAAGATATGAGCGACCGTATTGTCGATACCCTTAAAATGCATGATATTGACTGCCTGATTACCATTGGAGGCATTAATACCATAACGGCCGCTTATAAGCTTTCCAAGAAAGGTATTCAGATTATTTCAGTACCGAAAACCATTGAAAATGATGTGCCTGGCACCGACCAATCCTTCGGATTCCTTACGGCAGTGGATACGGCCACCCAAGCGCTTGACAAGCTGCATTCCACCGCTGAATCCCATCACCGTATTATGATTCTTGAGGTGACGGGGCGGCGTGCAGGATGGGTAGCCCTGGAATCCGGTATTGCAGGCGGAGCGGATATTATACTGATACCCGAGATACCCTATGATATAAACTCCATCGCCAGAAGTGTACTGGCAAGGAAGAACGGGGGCAAAAACTTCAGTATCATATGCGTTGCGGACGGCTGCAGACCGGTTGGAGCGGCCCATGTCAATAAGGACAGCAGCAGCGCCGATTATGACAAGCAGAGACTGAACAGCGTCGGAAGTCAGATTGCCATAGAACTTGAGAAGCTGATAAACCTGGAAGCCCGTGTGACAGTGCTGGGATATCTTCAAAGGGGCGGTGAGCCTTCGCCTTTTGACAGGCTTCTTACTACGCGGCTGGGCGTACACGCTGTCAATATGGCGGCCGAAGGGGGCTTTAACAGAATGACAAGCATTGTAAATAATGAGTTGGCTTCTGTTGATCTGGCCGAGGTTGCCGGCAAGGGCAGGTTTGTTCCTATTGAGGGTGAACTGGTAAAAATTGCGCGGAGCATGGGTGTTAATTTTGGAGATTGAAACGCTTTTAGGGGGCTTATCCTTTTATGGATTCATTTAAACCCATTACTTTAGAAGAACAACCTTTGTTTACTAATATATTTAATGCTATTAAACCGGTCGCATCAGAGCTGACCTTCCCTTACCTCTTTATGTGGAGGCGGGACTATAATTTAAGTTATGAGGTTATTGCGGATCATCTTTGCTTGGTTTCTCAATCGAGGGTTTTTCCGCCCTATGCTTTTTGTCCCATTCCCTTGGACGGGAAACGCAATGATGAGAAGCTGGGACTCGCTTTAAAGAAAGTTGAAGCCTGCTTTGATAAGCGGGGCTTGCCCCTGCTCCTTGGACGTGTTGAAGAAAGGCGTTTGCCGGAACTTCGACAAGTTTTCGGCAAGCGTATGGAGGAGAAGTTTTTGGACGCCGCGTCGGACTATGTATACGAGATCCCGAAATTAGTAGGTCTTAGCGGGGGAAAGCTCAGCAGCAAAAGAAATCATATTAAGCAGTTTCTTCGCCAATATGGCGAGTATGAGTACGTCCCTGTCGATGAGAGCAATATTCACGAGTGCAGGCGGATTTTAGAAGAATGGTGCGATAGGAACGAAGAGGGAACCCATGAGGATAACTCGGAACGGTGGGCCTGCAATGAGCTTTTCAAAAATTGGAGCAGGCTTCCGGTGCGAGGGGCCCTGATTAAGGTGGCTGGCCGGTTTGAGGCTTTTACGGTAGGAGAGCTTCTGAATCCTCGAATGGCGGCTATTCGCATTGAAAAGGGCAATTCCGATATACATGGGATCTATACCCTGATCAACCGGGACTTTTGTGCCCATGAATTAAGCGGGCTGCAATATATCAACCGTGAAGAGGATATGGGGAAGGAAGGATTGCGGAAATCTAAACTTTCGTACAATCCGGCCTTCATGGTCAATAAATTTTTGGTTAAGGTTTTACATTGATTTTCACGATTGATTTCTATACAATGAAGTTGAAAAGAGTCGGGATAATATGGGTTGGGTTTTTTCCAGCCCGTTTTGCTTTTTCATATGAAGCATGAATATCAATCAGGTCCCTTTCGTTAAAATGGCGAAGGAGCCGGATTACATAGTTTTTTGTGGAGGTATGCATCCATGTCAAAACAACCCAGGGTTGCTATTGTAATGGGCAGTGATTCAGATTTTCCTGTCGTTGAAAAATGCCTGAAAACACTCCAATCATTTCATGTTGAAACAAAGGTCACCGTCTGCTCGGCCCATAGAACACCTGATAAAGCGGCTGAGCTTGCAAGGAATGCTGAGGGAGAAGGATTTGATGTGATTATTGCAGCCGCCGGGAAAGCTGCCCATCTTCCGGGTGTGCTGGCGGCGTTCACAGTTCTTCCTGTCATTGGCCTTCCTATACAATCTTCCACTTTGGACGGATTGGATTCTCTCTTATCCATCGTACAAATGCCATCGGGCATTCCAGTAGCCACTGTGGCTATAAACGGCAGTGAAAATGCAGCGCTTTTGGCTGTTCAGATCATGGGGGGCCTTTATCCGGACCTCAGAAAGCAAATGCATGAATATAAAGTACAGATGGCTAAAACCGTTGAGCAGAAAGACCGACAGCTTCAGGAAAAGTTGAAAGGAATATAAAGATGATTGAAAGCAGGAATATGACCTTTACCGATGTTCAGGATATTGATGAGGAAATTCATGAGGCCTGCGGTGTCTTCGGAATTATCAATCAGGATGATTTTGACACTGCGCGGCTGGTTTACTTCGGATTGTATGCGCTGCAGCACCGCGGTCAGGAAAGCTGCGGCATTGCCATTAATGATGACGGCAATATCACAGGACAGAAGGGTATAGGCTTGGTTCCTGAGGTATTTACAGATAAAATTTTGGATCGTCTTGAAGGAAAAGCTGCCATCGGTCACACCCGATATTCTACTACCGGCGGCAATTCCATCGAAAACTGCCAGCCGCTGATCATTAATTACAAGGATGGCCGCATCGCTCTTGCCCATAACGGAAACCTAGTCAACGCCTCAAAGATCCGCTGTGATCTTGAAAACCAGGGGGCTATCTTCCAAACCTCCACCGACTCGGAAGTCATTGCCAATTTAATTTCGCGGTACGGACTCGGGTGCAATGATCTGGTGGAGATCCTTAAAAAGACCATGGATGTGATTGAGGGTTCCTACGCGCTGGTCATTCTTACTCAAAAAAGACTCATCGGCATTCGCGATCCCTGGGGACTGCGGCCCCTCTGCATCGGAAAGCTTGGAAACTCATATATCCTCGCCTCTGAAAACTGTGCCTTTGACACTGTCGGAGCAGAATTTATCAGGGATGTGGAACCCGGAGAAATCATTATTATTGAAGAAGGATCCATAAAATCAGTCCGAACCAATTATAAAAGACCCCATAAATTTTGCATTTTTGAGCATATCTATTTTGCCAGACCCGATAGTATCATAGACGGAGCTTCCATTTATCAATCCCGTCTTGAGGCAGGCAAGCTCCTGGCCATAGAGCACCCGGCCGAAGCCGATTTGGTGGTAGGGGTTCCCGATTCGGGCATCACCGCAGCCATAGGCTTTTCACGGCAATCAGGCATCCCCTACGGCGAAGCCCTTATAAAGAACCGATATGTGGGGCGAACCTTTATTCAGCCCACCCAGAAATTACGGGAACAAAGCGTCAACATCAAATTAAACGCCCTTCGAAAAGAAATTGAGGGAAAGAGAATCGTATTGATCGATGATTCCATTGTTCGCGGCACGACTACCAAAATCATTGTCCAAATGCTTAAAGATGCCAGCGCCAAAGAAATTCACATGCGCATCAGCTCACCCCCCGTACTAAACCCGTGTTATTTCGGAATCGATATAGCGTCTAAAGAGAATTTAATCGCTGCCAACTATTCCATTGAAGAAATAAAAGAACTAATAGCCGCAGACAGTCTGGGCTTTTTAAGTGTGGCCAGTCTGTTGAAAACACCGGTGGGTGCTCCGCCCCATAGCTTTTGCACGGGGTGCTTTACCGGTGAATACCCCATGGAGATCCCACAGGAGATGAACAAATTTTCTCTGGAAAAATGCTGAAAAAGCAATATCCCTAAGAAAAGAAAAGTGAGGTTTTAATATGGCTAATTACAAAGAAGCAGGCGTGGATGTGGAAGCCGGCTACAAAGCTGTAGAATTGATGAAATCCCATGTAAAGAAAACCATGCGCCCGGAAGTCCTTACCGATATAGGCGGTTTTGGCGGGCTGTTCAGCCTGGAGGGCTTAAATTTCAAAAAACCTGTTCTGGTTTCGGGAACCGATGGCGTCGGCACAAAGCTTAAGATAGCGTTTTTAATGGACAAGCACGACACAATCGGCATTGATGCCGTTGCAATGTGCGTTAATGACATTGTTTGTCAGGGCGCGCGCCCACTTATTTTCCTTGATTATATTGCACTGCCTAAGCTCATTCCAGAAAAGGTAGCCCAAATAGTTAAAGGAGTTGCGGAAGGTTGCAAAATGGCATCTTGCGCCTTGAT
>ENA-UOOK01003133-UOOK01003133.1-fermentation-metagenome-genome-assembly--contig:-NODE-3133-length-19200-cov-26.257038_pt1 | contig 19200 bp, 13 predicted proteins | sample MGYA00245777_ERZ724023 | MGnify/ENA primary metagenome ERZ724023 (study PRJEB28704, sample SAMN03018312) | fermentation metagenome | biome: anthropogenic terrestrial biome; feature: soil...
TATCGACATTCACTCAAGATCTTTGGAAAACATACAAGAACGTAGCTTTAAAAGTGATTTCAAACGTTAAGATCATAGCAGATCCTTTTCATGTAGTAAGACTGTTTATGTGGGCTTTTTCTAGAACAAGGGTTGCCCTTGCCAAAAAGAAAGGACTGAAGACAAATAAAAACTGGAAACTTCTGACAAAGGCAAAGACCAAATTGGATAAATGTGGTCATGATAAGCTGGATGCTTTATTGGATCCAGATCCGGAGCTGAAAGCCGCACATGATGCGAAAGAAATGGCCCTAGAGATGTTTCGCTGTAAAGATAAAGCCCTATATTTGAAATTATTACCTACTTTCAAAGAGTTGATAGATCAGCATAATCTAGTTGAGTTTCAGACAGCATATAATTCTTTGCTTAACTGGCATGAAGAAATAATGAACATGTTTGATTACGATTATTCTAATGGCGCTATGGAGAGGGGAAATCGTACCATCAAACTAACTATGAACATTTCTTTCGGTGTCAGGAATCTCTCTAGAGTAACTAAATTGATACAATATCGTGTAAATTAAAAGCGGATTTGATCTTATCACACCCACCATATTGTTAAAGTACCTAAAATTATAGCTAAATAACAACAACCAAATAGAATAGCCGATATATCACAATGGTAAAAATTCTAATAGTACCAGAGCAATATAGGACTATTCGGCTAAAGGCTTTAACTCCTTGGCAAATTTAGATATGTTTTCTTAACAGCAATATTGAGGAGATACATGTTGTCAAATTATATAAGAACCATCGTAACGGCTATGATGTTAGTCTTAATGATTGGGCAGTATCTGCAAGTTTACAATTAGCAGTAGATAGAATTAATTTGGGCGAAGATTATTAGACCTTTAAAGAAGGTTATTAAAGATTACATAATTATTTGGGTACCAATGTTGGGTAAGGGAAATATAAATACCATATAAATTGATAACGTTTTGGTTATTTATAGTGTGTGTTTTAAACGGTTTTATAAAAGAGCTTTATTAGTAGTACAATGAGTAAAATAATTACAAAGGTAAAGTAGATATTTAGACGAAATGTAGCTATGAATAACAAACTGTGTTACCAAGAAGTATTTAAAAAACTTTTAGATGATTTTTAGTTTTAATCTCTTAGGGGGCTTAAGAGTGAAGTTCTTTAGTTTGGTTCCTAACAAACAAAAATAATTGTTTAGAGGGGGGAAGAGTGCTAATAACTTTAGTTATTAGACACAAAAGGATGGGAAAAGTAAAAGAGTTAAAACAGTTGGCTAGAAGTGCTTTAAAAGGTCGGTATTGGGAAGCAGTTTTAGCATATGCAATCCTCTGTTTACCTTCTTTAATAGAAATCGTACAAAAAATTTATTTTACAGTAGCTCTAATAATTGAAAGGGGATTTGGCTTTTATCTTTATACAACCACTGTGGTGAATACACCTAAAGTAATTAATATATTATCGTTCTTGTATTTGTTGTGTACAGTAACGTTTCTGCTTGGTTATAACTCATACAATCTAAAGCTAATTAAAAATGAACCGGCTTCAGTTACCAACCTTTTTGATTATACTAAGTTTTATATTGAAACTATATGGTTAGGGTTAAATATTTTTTGGAAAGCTTTTCTTTGGTCGATAGGTAGTTGGGTAACACTTTTTTTGATATCCTGGGGGTTTCACATAACTCCTTATATTACTTTACTTGGTCTGATTATTCCTTTAATAATGATGTTACCATATCTTCTATCAAACTATGTTATAGTAGAAAACCCTTATTTATCTGTACAAGAATTGTTTCAAGAAAGTGCTAGGTTAATGGAAGGTAATAAATGGAATTTCATTCTGTTACTCTTATCTTTTATAGGGTGGTTTATTTTGGGATATCTAACTTTTGGCTTAGTAAATATACTTGTTGCTCCTTATTTAAGTGCATCTTTAGCTGCTTTTTATTTAGATACTAAAGAATCTCATCCTATAACAACTATACTAGAATAAAATAGTTGCACTTTGTTTATTAAATTGTCGGTGCACATTAATGCTATAATCATCTTTTATTTCGCATGACTAAACAAGTGTTCTAATTATAAATTTAATTAGACAGCTTCTACTTGACCTTAGTAGAGGCTGTTACTGTTTTAAAATAAATGATAACTTTCTATTATTGCATACTATTATAATCTGGAATTTAGTATCAATATGGATTTACGGTTATTTAGCACTTACTGCGACAGCTTTTTATCTTGAGATAGCAAAATAGAAGCATTATTATAAAGAACCTAAAAGACTTTTATTTAGTTTATGGCGTAATGAATACGTTATCTTACTCAAGTAATTAAACTATTAGATTATTTTTAAGGCCTAAGAGGTTTCTTTTCCAATTTCTTATTTTTTTGCCATCATGCTTTGAGGTATACAAACCCCCTAAATAGCCTGTAATGCTAATTCCAACTAAAAAACCACCTAAAAATGGTGGTATCGTCACAAAGCGACCTATACCTAAGTGGCGTAATGATCCTTGCCCATGTGGTAGTGGGAAGAAATATAAAAAATGCTGCGGTAATAAATAATCTAAAACACTAACCAGCTTCCTGTAACTATCAGGGAGCTTCTTAAATTGTTGAAGAACAATATTAAGTAGTGGGATTTATCACGAATTTGTTATAAAGGACCCAATCAGTTTGGTAATTTTTGTAAATACATTAAACTCTAAAAAGGAAAAGTGGTTGGAATCTCCAATTTGATTAGTAACTAACAAAACTATATAAATGGGCATATAAGCGATGAATGAATAACGCTAAAATCTGGGAGACGAATAGCTCTTGATTAATTCAGATTGTTTCTTAATCGAGCTTAGTCTTAAGAAAGAATGTATTGATTCCTATAAAGAATATCCGTTTTCACTACCTGCAGTACGTAATTTAGAGGAGATTCAATTTCATCCAGCAGTTACTTTTATAGTAGGTGAAAATGGGTCTGGTAAATCCACACTTTTAGAGGCACTAGCAATAGCTATGGGCTTTAACTCTGAAGGTGGATCTAGGAACTTTGCTTTTGAGCCGAAAGCGACCCATTCAGTGTTACACGAATATTTACGTGTAACTAAAGGATATAAAAGATTAAAGAATGGCTATTTTCTTAGAGCAGAAACTTTCTACAATCTAGCAACAAACATCGACGACATTAAAGTTGTCGACTCATACGGTGGCAGATCACTTCACTGCCAGTCTCATGGTGAAGGTTTTATGTCATTATTCCAGAACCGATTTGGTGGTCAAGGTCTATATATTATCGACGAACCTGAAGCAGCATTATCACCATCAAGGCAGCTGGCATTTATTTCCAGACTCCATGACTTGGTTAAAGAAGAAGCACAATTTGTTATCGCTACTCACTCACCAATTATCATGAGTTATCCTCATGCTAAGGTGATTCAAATATCGGAAGCTGGGTACTCAGAGGTTAGTTTCAAGGAAACTGAGCACTATAAACTTTCGAGAGATTTTTTAAACGCTCCGGAACGCTTCCTTAAGCATCTTCTTAGTTAACATGTAGGGAGCAATAAAGGTGGTATAATTAATTGTCCTTTTTTATCATGATTTGGATCAAGTCTTATTAAGCACTTAATTTTATAATGGAACATAATCAAAGAGTGAACTTGGTTAAAGGAGAATCTAAGTCTATCTCCGAAAAGATATAATCGTTTAACTAATCATCTTTACAATTATGGAAGTAAGTTACTCATTACACATGGTTGTAATCTACATTTCCCAAAGTTATAAAATAATCAACCGAGAAAGAGTGATAATAGATGGGTAACGAAGAAAAGAAAGAGACCGAGGATATTAAAGGACAGGAAGAATCTAAATCAGATAAAAACGAAGAAAATAATTTGGCATTGACATTACCATTAGGTTTAGCTTTCGGTATAATATTTGGGAAATTGTTGTTTGGCAATGTCGGTACTGGCATAGCATTAGGTCTGTGTTTTGGTATTCTTATTGGACTCATAGTAAAGAAAGGTTAAACCGGTAATTGGTTGCCTTAGGTATTAACATATTTAGTAAGATCTAGATGACAAAGTGTTATCTAGATCTTTTTATATACGAAATTACCCAGGAGTAAATGCTATGTATTGTAGTTACTTATGCTGAAGATATCTTCTGTAAAACCAATAATAGAAAGGAGTATTGTAAATCGGGGGGAAAATTTGATTAAAGGATAAAAACGGGGTAACAAAAGTTAATTGAACTAATATATAGCTTATTTATAAAGGTAAGCTACAAGGAGCGTAGCAGAACTAATAACAATAGATAAAAATTTTAACTGACATCGTGATTTTAGAACCTAATAGAAAAATGCTGTAGTGAGTATTATAGCGCAATAAATAATTAGTTTCTTTGGTAGTTTCTGATTAGAAAAGACCTTTACCGAACTGAAACAGCAAAGCTTGGAATATTTATTGGTGATGGTAAACATCGTTGTCTTGGTATCGAAGAAAAAGTTTCCGATATCTCTGCGATTTATAACTATATTTACTTGGTAAATCTTTGCGTTATTTTGGCGATCAAATTGAGGAATATGGCAATTGCCATATTATTCTTGGGCATAGCGATTTTTGGCTGGCTTTATTATTTTAATACAGCTTAGAATACTGTGGTTTTTCTTGTTCCCCTAGAGCCTTTTAATAAAAATACGCTTAAAATGTTTGCTAAAGAATTTAATCAAGATAAGCATGCCCTTAAGTTCAAGTTTCTTGATTTGACACTAACTGCGTTAGTAAAAATAACTTGGTTATTAGGTTTATGAAATGTTTCTAATAAGCTAACTATTAATGGTGAATGTTTAGAAGATGATAGGTAAGAGAGTGAGCTTCGATTTATCGTAAAAAAGTATTTGGAGGTTAACTTATGCCTACTCTAATAAAACCAACGCCATTACAACAAAAATTTATTGATAACTGGGACAAGAGTATTTTGCTGCAAGCATGTGTTGGTACAGGAAAAACGTTTTCGTTAGCACTTCGTGTGGCCATGGCTATAAACAAAGGAGTCCCACCCGAAAAAATCCTTTGTGTAACTTTTACTAATCGTGCAGCTGATGAAATGCGCGAGCGTATAAAAAAATATTGCCAAGGATATGCCCATAGAGTGGTAATAAAAACTTTTCATGGTTTTTGTGCTAGAGTATTGTATCAAAGTGCTAAACGGTTAGGGATACCTCAGGATTTCAGTATCTTTGACGATGACGACACCATAGAATTAATTACTGAACTAAATCTCACCAAAATTTTAAATCTTGAAGAGAAGCAGATCTCTTCTTTGATTCAAACATATAAAATTGAAGGAGTCCTGCCAAAGCATATTAATCCCCAACTCTTTATAAATGCATTTACTATGTATCAGAATAAGTTATCCGCTAATTGTGCGCTGGATTTCAGTGACTTAATATCCTTAGTGAACAAGGCATTTAACGAAAACCATTTAGTTCAAGAAGAATGGTCCAAACGATTTGATCTGATTCAAGTAGATGAGATGCAAGATACACACATCACTGAGTATAACATCATTGCTTTCTTAGCTAAACATGGTAACAATTTGGTGTTAACGGGGGATTTTGATCAAACTATCTATGAATGGCGTGGTTCGGAACCAGAAAAAGTTATTAGGTGTTTTTCTCAGGATTTTCCTCAGCATCTAACCATAAACTTTGACGAAAACCACCGTTCTACAAAAACATTAGTTAAGGCAGCTTGTTCAGTAGTTTCTACATATAATAAGAACCCTCTACCTAGGCCTGCGGCTAATATGGAAATTGGCTCTCCTATCGTAATTGAAGGCTTATTAGATGAATATAGCGAAGCGGAGTGGGTAGCTAACGAAGTAAAAAATCTACATAAAAGCGGAATCCCCTATAGTAAAATTGGCGTACTAACTCGTTCTAATAACCGAGCAACAGTAGTTTCCCAAGCTATGCAATTAATGGAAATACCTCATATAACAGCTGATACCTACCAGTTTTTTCAACGGCAAGAGGTTAAAAATTGCTTAGCCTATCTACGGTTTCTTTTAAACCCTGAAGATCAAGCGAGTTTTAGGCGGATGTTAAAGAATTACTCTATTAACGAAACAGTTATCGATAATATTATTGCAGCCGAAAGTACGGGCTTGCGTTTATCTGATTTTGGTTCCTGGTCTACTTTATATTTTAGCGATCCATTTACCCCTTTACTTCAGGCCTTAGAAAGTGGCTCAATAATAATTTTTGACTGTGAAACTACCGGAATCGATCCCAAGGTAGATGAGATTGTGCAAATTGCTGCTTATAAAATTCAGAATGGACGATTATTAGAGGAGTTTCATAGATTAATTAAACCAACAAAATCGGTTGGTGATAGTTTTTATATACATGGGTTTTCAGATGATTATCTTAATAAAAGAGGAGAAGATGGGAAAACAGTTCTCCTAGAATTTAAAAATTTTGCTGCCAATAGCGTGATTGTCGGACATAATGTCCGCTTTGATTTAGATATGGTACAAGCTGTATTACAACGATACGGTCTTTCTTTTGAACAGCAATATTTTTATGACACACTTATTATCGCTAAACGTTTCTTAGATGAACCAAGTTATAGATTGGGGGATTTAGCTAAATCCCTTAACCTACCTCATAAACCTACCCATCAAGCAGACGAGGATGTAGCTGCTACCTGGGATTTATTAAGATACCTAGCTCCATTAATTAAAAAAGATGCCTCTCAAAGACGACAACTTGTCCAAAGTATAGCCTACTTGTTTTGGCCTTTAGCTGCGAAAATAGGGAAATGGAAAGATTTAGTAAAAGTAAATAGACCACCAGAAGTGCTCAAAATTGTTTTACAAGAAAGTGGTCTTTTTGATCAATATAAAGATAAGCCTCTTAAGATGGTAAGTTTTAGGGAGTTGCTTAATACATGTAAAATAAGAGACGATCATAATCTTCATCCCGGTTTAGCTTTGGATACATTTTTAAAGTTTGCTTCGCTTGCAAAAAACATCGATCGCATAGATACAGAAGAGAGAGTCGCTGTAATTACAGTTCACCAAGCCAAAGGCTTAGAGTTTGATGTAGTGTTTATGCCAGGTTTAATAGAAAATGAATTTCCTAATTGGTTCGCCCTTAACGAAAACAAGGAAATTGAGGAACGAAGGGTCTTTTATGTAGGTATTACCAGAGCTAAAAAACAACTATTATTAAGTTATCATCTCTATTCAGGTGATAGGTACAGAAAACCCAGCCGCTATTTAAGGCTAATACCACAAACCACTGAACAAAAGATAAGAACAGGTTCTGTTTTATAAATATTAACAAAAAGTTCCCTATTATAAGCGTTGCTGTAGAATGGTAATGTAGAATTATCGATTTAGCAAGTATATTTCTAGGGATTTTTGCATGGCTGAGAATCCCTTTTACTTGAGAAAGACTTAGTATTAGTCTTATAAACTTACTATCAGTTAAAAGTTAAGAAAGTTGATTACAATATAGAAATTATATAGTATGATAATAAGTTATTAACGAAAAATATGGCATTAAATTAACGTAATTTGTTCGATAGAGCTTGAAAACCAAAGGTATTACAGATTAAGTTACGAAATTAGGGTACCAAACCTTCTGTTTGTTAAAATTAACCGCAAATCATTATGATATAATTGAGATGATAATTACAAAGATTAGAAATAACATCAGAGTTTAACTTCACAACAACGAAAGAATTTGGAGAGAGGTGAAAACATGGGTGGTGAGAACCTACTCGAAAAAGTTTTAGTAGCAGTACAAGAAACAAGCAAAGATGTTAAAGAGATTAAACAAGAAATGAAGGAAGTCAAACAAGATGTTAGTGGATTAAAACAGGATGTTAAGGCGTTAAAACAAGATGTTGGTGGATTAAAACAGGATGTTAAGGGGTTAAAACAGGATGTTGGTGGATTAAAACTGGATGTTAATGGGCTCAAACATGAAATGCAGGAAGTAAAGCAAGATGTGCACCTAATTACTGAACAACAAAAAGAACACGGAGAATTATTAAAATCATTAATTTATGCAAGTGAAGAGCATAAAGCTCAGATTGACAATTTAGGTTATACCATAGCCAAGCTTGAAGGAGAAGTAAATGGCCTGAAGGTAGATTTAAATGCAATTGAGATAATCACATCTAAGAATTGGAACGAAATATGCCAATTAAAGGTAGCAAGATAATTCAATATATTATTGAAAGCAATTATTGCTAAAAACAGCCGTTATCTATTGGCTGAGACCGTATTATAAACACTAAATAATCTACGAGAAATCCGAAACAACAGGTAGTTGTTTTGATAATGAAGTGGATACAATGCTCCCTTCGTGGTAGACAGTAGCAACAATATAACTGTTTATCATTAGGGGAGTATTTTTATATAGAGAGAAAACCGGAAGTTACATATGAGTAAAAGATATCTACTGTTGAATACTTAGAAGGGAAGAAAAGTCAAGAACAGATAGCAAGGTATCATAAGGTCGCTCCAAGATCGATTCGAAGAGGGTTTATGCCGTGTCAATCATTGAGAGATGCGGTATTTTGCGAACATTATATGACACTAACGAATTTAAGAAAACGGCAATAAAAATTTTAATGTTTCTGAAATTAAAAAAAGCACCGCTACCATTAAAAAACGTTACTAACTAATCAAATGCTGCGGTAATAATATTGAGAAGGCCTTAAGCTAGTGCTTAAGGCCTTCTTACAAATTTAGTAGCTAATTTTAATAATTTGGCTATGATTAAACTTGGTAACGGTTAATTAGCTGTTCTACTTCGGCAAGAGCATTAGCAATTTCGTTAAAAGCAATTAAAAGAGTGTGAGTAACACTACTAATTTCTTCAGTAGATGCTGTTACCTCTTCTGCAGAAGCTGCAGACTCTTCAGATACAGCAGCAATTGATTCCAACGAGGAATTTACTTTACCACTTTCATTATTCATCTGTAGAGCAAGAGAAGCATTGTCTTCAGCTAAACTATTAAAGCCTTCTGTAATCGAGCTAAAACTAATTAAAGCAGAATTAATATTATCTATAATGCTAACAAGAGATTGTAATTTATAATTCAATTCATTAGTTGCTTCAGCAATAGCATTAAAACTCTCGCCAGCAGTATCTACTAACGACACACCAGATTTAAGAAGTTGCTGTTCTCTACCAAGTGCGTCTTTTGCTTCATCAAAACGATTTTGATTTTCTTTAATCAGTTGGACTATTTCTCCAGTAGCTTTGCGAGATTTTTCGGCTAAAACTCGCACTTCTTCAGCTACCACAGCAAACCCAGCCCCGTGTTCGCCAGCTCTAGCTGCTTCAATAGCAGCATTAAGTGCCAATAAGTTAGTTTGATCTGCAATTTCTCTTATTACTTCAACAATGACACCAATTTGTTTAGATTGGCGTTCAAGCGCATCAAAAGTTGAAACCACTTCATCTGATGTATTAGCAACTTTGCTGATACCTTCGATAGCAGAATTTATATGTTCTCTTCCTGCAGTTGCCGTATTACTCATAATTTCTTTGGCTTTATTCACTTGAGTAAGTTCTTTGTTTACTTGATCCATTTGTTGGATTGTATCTTCAGTAGTTGATTTTGATATAGCAACATCAGCTAGTTGTCTTTTAGAGCTTGCGACGATGTCTTCAATAGTATTTTTTAAGATTTGCATTGCCGATACAGTAAGAGTTATTTCATTAGCCTGCTCAGATGCTCCAGTGGCTACCTGGTTAACTACAGTAGCTACTTGATTAGCTGCTCGATCTGTATCAGCAACAGATAATTTCAATTCATCAACTCGGTTAGTTACTTTTTGAGTATTGGTTTTTAAAACGGAGATCATATCGTGCTGCTTATCTAACAAGTCGTTAAAAGCCTGTACTAGCTGACCAATAATATCATTGCTTTTTACTGTAAGGCGTTTTGTTAAATCAGCTTCGCCTTGTGTGAGATCTACCATTTCATTTTTAATAATGTGGAGAGGTTTTAAGGCGAGATTAGAAAAGAAGATGGCTAAGAGGATAGTAACTATTAATGCAATTACAGTAGTGTAAAGGATACTGGTTATAGTCTTAGATAAAGCTTTACTGGTAGATTCAGAAGATAAGTCAACCACTAAAACTGCGTCTTCGCTATTAGATAGCTGCAGTGGTATATTTAAGCGATAAGCTTGTCTATTTTCATGGGATATTTTACTGACGGATTGCTTATTATTAATTGTTGTTGCATTAACATTCCAATCAAATAATGCTTTGCCATCCATTTGGTATAGAGCGATTCCATAAAAGCGTTCATCTTCTTTTAACACACTAAGTGTAGTTTCTAGGTTTATTTTATCTCGAAAAGCAGCTAAAGAAGTAGCAAACATACCTACTTGAATAATGCCAACGCCATCTTGTCTTGTCACGCCAACATATTTGAATGGTTTACCATCTACAGAGCGCATCATCGTCTTTTGAACAACAACCAAATTAGGATCTTTTAATATAGCCATAAAGGGATAAGTCTGTTCGTTAGGATCATTGGAAAAAGCCAAACCAATATTACCTTTATCATTGCTGTAGATGATACGTCCAGTATCATCTGTAACGTTGTATTCATCAATTCCTGCTTTTGCTACCATGTCATCTAGCTCATCTTCGGTCATGCCCTTAGCTACAGCATAGCTAATAAGATGAGACATTTTGATCATATCTGTTTCTAAGGTAGATTCCACAGTATTTTCAGCTAAGTTAGCATTTTCGCTTGCTTTTTTTACCAGTGCAGTAACTAAGTTAGTAGTCTCCTGGATAGTCGTTTCACTTAGCGTTAAAGTGCTAGAAATAATTTGAACAAGAAGAGCAACAATCACAATAACTACTAGTGAAACAGTTAATAACGCAATCCGAGCTTGAAAGCTTAAAGACTTTTTCGGCATATTTGTAACCTCCAATTACACTATAAGGAGCTTTAGTTAATAAGAAATAGAGTTTCTAACTATTTAGCCATAACAGTGCTTGTTTGAAAATAAAATACTTAAGTTCATACAATAACAAACAGAAGCACAATAGTCAAGTCCATAAACGTTATGTAAAATGATAAATACATGTTAAAGTAAAAAATTATTGACTTTTGATGCAGATACTTTGAGAATGAACACCCCTTGTTTTTTTGTAAGGAGGTTATTCTTGTAGGGGAATCATACTTAATGCAGAACAGTCCTCTAGTTTGAAAGTATCGCACAGAAATAATTTGAAGTATGATTGACAACGATCTATGATGTTGGTTAAGAAATAATTACCTTAATCAACTTTTGCCTAGAGATGAGGTTAGTATACATATATTTAGAGAAAAGGAGGGTAACGAGCACATGCGAACAGAACAAGAGATGCTTGAATTAATAATTGATGTTGCTAAAGCAGATGAACGCATTAGAGCCGTTCTTATATCTGGTTCTCGCGCCAATCCCAGCGTTGTGAAAGATAAATATCAGGATTATGATGTCATTTATTTTGTAAAGGATATAAAACCTTTTTATAATAATATCGAGTGGATTGAAAAGCATTTTGGCAAACCTATTATCATGCAGTTACCAGAATTAATGTCACAATCTCCTAAAGATGGGCATTTTTGTTATCTAATGATTTTTAAAGATGGGAACAGAATCGACTTAAGTATTGAAGCTACTCCTTATATAGATGATGGCGAACCTGCAATTATCCTTTTAGACAAAGGTGGGTTTTGCCCCAATATACCTGAACCAACAGATAAACACTGGCATATTAAACCCCCAACAGAAAAGCTTTTTTCAGATTGTTGTAATGAATTTTGGTGGTGCTTGAATAACGTTGCCAAGGGAATTGCAAGAGATGAATTACCATATGTGATGGAAATGTTCAATTATTATATTCGTAACATGTTAAATAAAATGGTTGAATGGTATATCGGCTCGAAAAACGATTTTTCTGTTTCTGCTGGCAAAATGGGAAAGTATTATAAAAAGTATCTACCTGCTGATCTTTACACAATGTATTCTGAAACATATTCGAACAGCGATTATGATAACATTTGGTTAGCGGTTTTTACAGCTTGCGAACTTTTCCGTAAGCTTGCTTCTGATGTAGGAAAACAATTGGGGTATGTTTATAACCAAGAAGAAGATCTAAATATGATGAAATACCTCGAAAAAATAAGAGCTGAAATACAGTAACCCAATTGTTCTCAAAAAAAGCGACAGCTTCAATAACACTGTTTGGGAAAGTAAATTACTGGTTTGCAATGATAAAAAGCTATGTGTAGTAAATATCAGCTGTATAGATTGATAGTTAAGGGCAATAGAAATCTAAGGTAATTCGAATAATTTGCTAAGATAAAATCAACAGAGAAATATTTGCAAGTCAAAGGCTAAATCCACTTCAGCTACCTGTACTTTGATAATGATTCACACCAAAACGCCATACTAATGTCGAGAGAGTCATAAATAGTAAGCCAGTAGGCAATGCTAACAAACCTTTCCAATAAGGCTGTCCCCAGTTACAAACTGCAGCTGCAGGGTAATAACTCATAACCAGTATAGGAACAAAAAATGTAAATACATTGCGCAGGATATTAGGTAGATAATCTACCGGACATCTCGTAACCTGATAACTAGCATTGGTAAAGATATAAATCCAATCTAACCCTTGAATTGTGAAAAAAGCTATTCCTGAAGTAAAGATAAAAACTCCTGTGTAGGTAAGAAAGCCTCCTACTAAAGCCATGATAATAGTGACAATATTTAGTAAGGACATTTCTACTTTTAGATCTCGCAGACACCAGACGATAACTACAATACCGCTAACTACTCTTGCGATTCTATGGATATGGAAATAAGATCCAGCAGCTTGAACTAGTAACGGCTGTGGTCTCAATAACAACCTGTCAAAATCTCCGGTACGGATCATTTTCCAGGGGAAATAATCCAGTCCACGGCAAAGAGTTTCTGCTAAACCAAAGCTAGTAATAGCCATTGCATAGATCAACATAATTTTAGTGGCGGACCAGATTCCAACATCACCAAAACGAGAAAAAAGAAATATTACACTAATTGGATCGGTCACAACAACCATAAAAACCTGTAATACCATCAATGACCAGCCTTTATATTGGAGTCCAGCAAGGAAGTTCATTTTAATGTATCTTAAATATAACCTTAAGGTATTCACGTTTTATCCCCCCTGCACTACAATTGTTTTCAGACGTCTGACTAACAAAAACTTACCCAGCAAAATAAAGATAAGAGTCCAAACCCATTGCAATGTAATGGCTGCGAAAGCTGTTTGAGGGGACATTGAGCCTACATATAAGCGTAGTGGAATATCAAGATAACCAGCAAAAGGTTGAAGCAGTAAAAATCTTTGCCAGGAATCGGGCCATAGTTGTAAAGGTAGGTATGCCCCAGACAAAACTCCGCCAATTAGCATTAACATATAGGTTGGACCGTTCCCCCAAGTTATACCCATTCGGACCACACACATTAAGACTCCATAAGTTGTACATAAAAATAAGGCACTGAAAAATGATAGTAGCATCAGTATCAGATTAATTAGCGAAGCTGGTGGTCCAAGTCTATACGAAGCAGGCATAAGCATTCCTACTAGAATAACAAGAGAACCTCGCCAGAATAATGGAGTTAGCCGTGAAGCAGTAAGTTTAGCAAACCAGTGGGTATACAAATCTAGGGGTCTACATAATTCGAGTGCGATGTTTCCACTCTCAATTTTGCTTTGAATATCACTATCGATGGACATTGGCTGCATTAAAAACACTAATTGAGTTAACCACGAATAGGAAATGAGCTGATTTAGAGTAAGGCCTGCTAAGATTCCAGCTGTATTATTATTGGCATAGGTGTAAAAAACCCTATATACAGTTATCTCAACTAGAACCCAGAAGATACTAGTTGTTGCCCCAGCAATTCCTGCTAACCTGTATTGAAAACCTTCCGCGGTTTTCATCCTAAAGATAGAAAAAAGTGCTTTGAGCTTCATAAGCTCATCTCCTGATACATTGTTGCCACCATCTCGTCAATGCTTTGTTCTTCAATGACAATATCTTTGAGTACAAGCTTTTTTGCTAAGCGTTCAACCATCAGATGAGTGGCGGTTTTATGTGGATCAAAAAAGATGCTCCACTCATTACCCTCGATTTTAACCATTTCAGCTCCTTCTATTGGAGATTGCAGGGTTTCTTTATCTAGGGTAGCTCGAATACAGCGTAAGGGAGCATACTGCTCTCTTAACACATTAAGGCTTCCGTTATAAAGTAGTTTTCCGTGGCCGATTACCATAACTTTGGAACATAAAGCTGCAATATCATCCATATCATGGGTGGTTAGAATCATGGTCACTCCTTTAGAACGATTTTCGTCCTTAAGAAACTCCCGTAAAGCAAGCTTGGAAACAGCATCTAGTCCGATTGTTGGCTCATCAAGAAATAGGATCCTCGGACTATGCAGTAGTGCAGCCGTTATTTCACAACGCATTCTTTGACCGAGGGATAATTGACGTACTGGAGTTTTCAATAGACTTTCAATCTGGAGTGCTTGAGTAAGTTCGTTAAGTCTTTTCGCATAATGAACTGACGAAATATTATAGATATCTCTAAGTAGATCAAATGAATCCTTCACAGGAACATCCCACCATAACTGGCTTCGTTGACCGAACACTACACCAATACAGGATACATGATTGACCCTTTCCTTCCAGGGAGTGCGACCGAGTATTTCACAGTTACCGCTATCTGGAGTTAGTATGCCACTCATAATCTTTACAGTAGTAGATTTACCAGCACCATTAGGACCGATATAGCCTATTAGTTCGCCTTCATCAATTGAAAAGGAAACATCCTCTAAAGCTTTAACCAGTCTTGTTTTTCGATTAAAGGCTCCCTTTAGTACTCCAAAACGCCCCTCAGGTCTTTCAGCTACTTTGAAGGTCTTTTTTATATTTTTTAAAACAATTTGAGCCACCTAAATCCCTCCCCATAGCTTTTTAGCTATTCTAGTCTACCTGAGTTTTGGTAAAGTAGGAAATATTGTAGCTCTAGGTGTAAAGCCTTGTTGGGGGAGGGTTAACTTCAATTGCCATATTTCTCTTTGTTTTGAAAAATATCTTGACAGTTGGGCATTTTTGGTTTATGATATTACTATAAGGTATAAAGTCCTAGATAAATTGGTGATTTAATACCTTTTTAATAATGAGTTTTGCTACCCCTTACCTCTAAGGGGTTTTTTTTTATCTACCAAATAATCTGTGTGTAGTGTTGAGGTCTAAAAGAGCTGGAATAGTAAAACTAATAAAAAGGGTAGGGGTAAAATTGTCCAAGCAGTAAATATTTCGCTAAGAAAATATAGTGTAATAGTATTGACATATCAGACTTGTTATGTAATAATTCCTTTCAAGTAGTGAGTGTGTATAAGAACTATAAACTACAAGCAAAAGCTTCGGGTTTGTAGCTTGAGCTACATAGGGGCAAAGCCTTACACGTGGGGAAGCACCCGCGGAGTCACTTAACAGGTGATTCTGCGGGTTTTTTGTCTTTTAAATAGAACTATCAGTAGAATAGTTACTAAATTAATGCCAAGAAAACAGCTAAGAAGCAGGCCAAGAAACATATATCGCTTAAGTCTGCTTTAACGATACCGTTGCACCCCAAAAACAAAGTTAGATATCCCAAACAGTGTCGATTTTATCTTGTAAAAAAGGTATAAATCTTCTAAGTAGTACGTTAAGCTGTAACCTAGGAAAACCAATTGTTATCAAACTAGTAACTAATATCTACTGGGGTCTTGGCTAAAAGGTTTCTGTTAAGGGAAATATTTTTTTGCTTTATGTAAGAGCACACTTAGCCTATTGCAATCAAGATAGGTAGTGCTCTGGCATAAGCTTACTGTATTAACATATCGCTCATAAATAAGTTACAGTGAAAAACCCGCTCGTGTTAAATGAGCTTTTATTTTCCAGAAGCTTTGTATACAGCATACTTTTTCTATAGTTTACCGCAAAAGAAGATTATTCAGGGTCGTTTTAGTAGCGCTTAGAATTATTAGGGAGAGGGGAGAGCTATGTCAATAATTGAAATCAGGAATCTAAATAAACTCTACCGAACACGAGTTAAAGAAGAAGGCCTAAAGGCATCATTTCAAGCTTTAGTAAGACCTGTTTATACAGAGGTACAAGCGGTAAAAGATATCAGCTTTACAGTAGAACGGGGTGAAATTTGTGCATTTATAGGCCCAAATGGAGCAGGAAAATCAACCACCATAAAAATGTTAACAGGTATCCTGCACCCTACAAGTGGTGAGATTTCAGTTCTGGGTTTTAACCCTGCAAAACAGAGGCAAAAATTGTCCTACCATATTGGCACAGTTTTTGGCCAGAAGTCTCAACTCTGGTTTCACCTGCCTCCAACAGATAGTTTCACATTACTAGGAGCAATATACGATCTCGATAAGAGCACTTTGAAAAAACGAGTAGATGAACTCACAGAATGCTTTGAACTAGGTGATCTTTTAAAAATACCGGTACGTAAGCTTTCATTAGGTCAACGAATCCGCTGTGAAGTAGCTGCATCTTTACTCCATTCACCCGAGATCCTATTTCTTGATGAGCCAACTATTGGCTTAGATGTAGTGGTAAAACAGAGGATAAGAGAGCTTATTCTGCGTATGAACCATGAAGATGGCACAACAATCTTTTTAACTAGTCACGATACAGGTGATGTAGAACAGGTATGTAAGCGAGCGATTGTAATTAACCAGGGTCAGATTATTCTAGATCAGCCTATAAAGAAGTTAAAATATGATTATCTTAACAAAAAGATCATTACTGTACGTTTTAATTTAGAACAACATCTAGATGCACCAATAGGCGTAAGAGTAGAGAAGACAGGGAACCTTGGAGCATGTTTATCTGTAGATACCAGATTAATATCCATTGACGAAGCAATGCGCTGGTTGATTGCACAAGGTGGGGTAGCAGATATCACAGTACAGGATCCGCCAATGGAAGAGATCATTTCTACTATTTACACAACTAAAGCTGTGGTGGTGTGATATGAAAAATATAAAAAAATATCTAACTGTATTGCGTATTAGTCTGCAAAATGCTTTTGTTTATCGTAGCAATGCAATTGGAGGACTAGTCTTTTATTCACTATTTATCTTTGTTTTCTTTAATCTATGGCGAGCAATCTACCAAGGTGGTGAAGCAGCTGGTTATTCTCTCACTCAAATGGTCTGGTACCTATGTATGACAGAGCTCATTGTGTTTGGGTGCAAGAATGGGATCTATAACGAAATGAACGAGGATGTTAAAAGCGGTAGTATTGCTTACCAACTCATGAGACCATACCATTATGTTTTTTACCAATTCTTCAATGCATTAGGTTCAATGTTTTTTAACCTAATAATTTATGGCGTGTTAGCTGTTGTGCTGGGACTAATTATGGTAGGTCCCATACCTAATTTTAGATTATCGTTGCTCCCATGGGGTCTTTGCAGTGTAATACTGGGAATGGTAATTAATTTCTTTATGATGATGACCCTAGGCTTGACCGCCTTTAAGCTAGAAGACAATCTTGCTTTCTTTCTGATCTACCAGAAACTGGTATTTATGTTAGGTATGTTTATTCCGGTTGAGTTTCTGCCCAAATGGTTGCAGGGTATTGCTCATTGGCTACCTTTTTCATATGTAGCTTGGGCACCAGCTAAACTCATTGTTGCATTTAGCTGGGAATTTTTTTGGCAGGTTATACCAATCCAGATCTTTTGGGCTATACTGTCACTAATGTTAGCACTAGGTATGTATAGCTATGGTGTACGCAGTCTACAAGCTCATGGTGGGTGAGGAGGTTTAAGATGACACAGTTAAAAAATGTGTTCAAGCTAATAGGCTTATATTTTAAGGTTAATCTGGCTTCTGCACTAGAATATCGCTCTAGTTTTCTAATGCAAGTATTTGGGATGGCTTTGTCCAATGGTACCTTTGTATTTTTCTGGTGGATCGCTTTTGCCCAGATTGGGGGAAGAATTGGTGGCTACGATTTTAATGATGTGATGTTTATCTGGGCGTTGACATCAACTGCATTTGGTGCAGCACATATCTTGTTTGCCAATATGAACAGATTAACCAGGCTTATAATATCTGGTGAACTAGATACTTTCCTTCTTCAACCCAAAGATATTTTAGTGAGCTTACTTTGTTCGAAGACTTCATTAAGTGCCTGGGGCGATTTTCTCTATGGATTTATACTCATTGCCTTGACACAGGGAAACAGTGTAATGGTCTGGTTGATGTTTCTTCTAGGTGTAGTTACTGGGGGACTTTTGATAACAGCTATCTGTGTTACTGCACACACATTTACCTTCTATTTAGGCGATGCATCTTTAATCGGTAATATGGCGCTGGAGTTTGTAATAAACTTTTGTATTTACCCAGAAGGTATTTATAGAGGATTTATCAGAGTATTGATGCTTTCTGTAATACCAACCTCTTTTATTGTGCATATACCATTGAAACTAGCACGCAGTTTTAATCCATTATTACTGGTGGTGTTATTAACTGTCTCCTTTTTCTACTGCTTTTTAGCATATAAATTCTTCTATCGTGGACTAAAGCGTTACGAGTCTGGTAATCTACTTATTACTAGATTGTAAGGATATTGTATTGCCTTTTTAGGGTTACTGGTCTTTAGGTATTTTAAAAGTGAAGATGGTTCTAGTGATAAGTGGGTTTAGTTATCACTAGAACCATCTTATTAAACATTTATAACATGATAGTTAAATTAGCTTGGTTATTTCTATAAGTAAGAAAACAAGCCAAATGTATTCAGAAACTAGAAGAAAAGAATGTAAAATTGAAAAAGCGTTAGCCTATTTAACAATGAATCTAAACTACATTTTTATTGATCGGTATTATCCATAAGTTGGAAAAAAAACAGCTGCAATTAGAAAGGATTTTAGCTGGGGGGAAAGGTAATGAAAATTAAAGTTAGAGATAATATTAGTTTGAAAACATTAACGACTGGTGATGCCGATGAAGTTTTCCGTGTCATAGATCAAAACCGTGAATATCTCAAGCAGTGGCTACCGTGGGTGGATAGAACCGATACAGCGTCCACTC
>ENA-UOOK01003135-UOOK01003135.1-fermentation-metagenome-genome-assembly--contig:-NODE-3135-length-19193-cov-12.200334_pt1 | contig 19193 bp, 19 predicted proteins | sample MGYA00245777_ERZ724023 | MGnify/ENA primary metagenome ERZ724023 (study PRJEB28704, sample SAMN03018312) | fermentation metagenome | biome: anthropogenic terrestrial biome; feature: soil...
TTGGGTCATGAAGATTCCTTTCTTAACTAGTTCGTTAATTTAAGTTTAGGACTTCGTGACCTTTTTGTTTAAGTTCTATTTGTGTTGCACTTCAATTTTAAATCAGGGATTCAATAATCTTCTTCATTTTTGTCGGTATTTTTACCTGATAAAATAAAAAGAATCGCTCCATTGAGCGGTTCCTTTTATATTCTATGGAGATGAGGGGAATTGAACCCCTGTCCAAACGTATTCCGTCACTGACCTCTACGGATCGTAGTTATATTATTTGAACTTCACTAGTCCAAAACGCCATATAACAGGGCTAGTATGAACTAGCTAACCTGCAAGACTCTTTCTAACTATTCAGGTGAGGTAGTTAAACGTAACTCGCTAAATTGATACCTATAGTCAGCCACGAGTGAACCGAGAATAAGCAACACATGCGCTTAAATTAAGCAGCTACTGCGTAAGAATTTTGTTTATTTGCAGTTATAAAACTGTGACGTTTTAACGTAGACGTGACCTACGGATCGCAGTCAATGCGAATCTACGCCTGTCGAATCCCGAAACATCCCCCTGAGACTCTATCATTGTAGCATAAATTATATTAACTTACGATCAAAAAGCTTTTATTACTCCAAGTGTGCTAAACGAACAACGTCACGTTCAATCATTAATTCTTCATCAGTTGGGATGGTCATAACCTTTATCTTTGAATCAGGTTTAGTGATAAACTTCTCACCATTTGTCCAATTAGCGTCAAAGTCTGGCTTCATTCCTAAGAATTGGAATGACTTCATTACATCTCTACGTACACGAGCGTCGTGTTCACCAACACCAGCAGTAAAGGCAATGCCATCTACCCCTTGCATTTCAGCAATATAAGCACCAATATAACGAATTATTCTGTTAACAAAGATTTTACGTGCAAGTTGTGCTCTCTTGTCAGGATTATGCTTCAAATCACGCATATCTGGAGAAATACCAGAAATACCTAACAAACCTGATTTATCATTTAGAATATCAATCATTTGATCAATACTAATATTTTCTTTCTTCATTATGTATTGAAGAATTGATGGATCAACGTCACCTGAGCGGGTACTCATAGTAATACCAGCAACTGGAGTAAAGCCCATTGAGGTATCATAAGACTTCCCACCTTTAACAGCGGTAATAGAAGCGCCAGAACCTAAGTGACAAACTATCAGCTTAAGATCTTTCAAATCCTTACCCATCATTTCGGCAGCCCGAGCAGAAACATAACGTACAGAAGTACCATGAGCACCATACTTACGAGCCTTATATTTGTCATAATATTTATAAGGAATCGAGTACAAATAATGTACTGGATCTAAAGTATGGTGGAAGGAAGTATCAAACACACCAACTTCAGGTACATTCGGTAATATCTTCATAAATGCTTCAATTCCTCTTGCTTCAGCAGGATTGTGCAACGGAGCATATTCTTTCAAGTCACGAATCTTTTGCAATTTCTTTTTGTCAATAATTGCGGAGTCTTCGAAAGTTTCGCCACCTGCAACGATTCGGTGACCAATACCAACAATGTCATTAATATCGTCTACGACATCGTATTTCTTCAAGCTTTTAAGCAATAAATTTACTGCAGTTTCTTGGTCTGGGATAGCAATCTTTTCTTCATGCTTCTCGCCATTAGCTAGCTTGATTTCAAACGTGGAATCATCGAGTCCGACTCTGTCAGCCATTCCTTCTGCCAATACCTTTTCATCAGGTAATGAAAATAATTTATATTTAAACGAAGAACTACCTGAATTAATTGCTAAAACTTTCTTCATAAAAAATCCTCCACATAAGTGATAATTTTCATAAATTCATGAATATTATATTTCACAAATCAATGAATGTTTTTAGTATACCACTCGTTTAGCTTAACATTAAACTTTATAAGGGCTTTTTCGTTCTTCATCGAGTCCAACTTTGTGAGCAAAACCTCACTGCTGACAGCGTTTTCACCATGATTTTGAAATACCAAAATTGATTTTTGATTAAATTTATTTTGAAACATATCATCTGGTAATTCGATAATAGATCGCAAAAATACTTTTTTAGAAAGCCAAGGCATAAAATCAGAGCCAATCTCCCCAGCAAGAATGGATTTTGGTACTACCAAGAACGCATAGCCCGCTGGCTTCAAATTCTTAATGATCTGTTCAATAAACAATAAATGTGCAAATGAATGTCCCTTATTTGCTTTTGTGGCAAAATCCTTGGCATTTTCATCAATTGGGTAATAACCAATTGGCAAATCACTAACTACAGCGTCAGGGTTAGGGATCAACCAGGGTGTTAAAGCATCCTGACAATAAAGGCTAATCTTAAGTCCATTCAAATGAGCCGCAACATCAGCTAAATTAAGCATATCCTCATCATTATCGATGCCGGCTAATTTATAACTATTCTTTGAATGATCAGCAGTCTTAAGTTGGTTAATTACAGAATAAAGTAAATTACCTGTACCAATTGCTGGATCTACAATTTCTAACTCTTTATCAGGCAATAATTTTTGCATAATTAAAGCAATGACAGTTGAAATAGCTGGTGGTGTTGGCATCTGATTAGCATTTCTACCATCATCGTTAACTGCTTTTAAAGTTAAATAAGTAAAAATTTGTGCTTTTAGTGGCCGTGATAATTTATCATAGTTTAAATCTGCATACTTTTTAGCTAATTCAGCGACCGTCTTTTTATCTGGGGCATCCATTTCAACTTTGATTCTGCCATTTTCAAGGTTATCAAAAGTTTCAGTTAATGCTTCTCCAAAAGAAACGTTTAATGCCTTTTGCAGACACTGAACACAGTCTAAGAATTTATTAAAAATCTTCTCAAAATTTTCTACGTTTTTATTACTCATATTTTTCATCCTTTTTCTATACCTTAATCATTTTAAAGAAAGCATTCAAAGGGTGCAAGAAAGTTAATTAGAGAGTAAATATTCTATTAACAAAAGGTTGTTTTCCATACTATCGTGATACACCTGTTGGTAAAACTGTAAAAAAAGCAAGCAGGTTGTTAGCACCAACATACTACTTAGTAATGCGCTCCCTTTTATCATTTTCGTTTTGTTTCTTATCTTTAGATTCTTCTTTGGTGGAATCTTTTTCCTTATTCTTAATTTTATCATTCTTTTTCTCTTCTTTAGGTTTTGGATCTAACTTAAAACACAATTGTGATTTACGACCATCCCTCTCTGTCACGTCAATTTTTACCTGCTTGTCCTTCGTAGTAAAATTTGCAGCCCTAACATCTAAAAGAAGCGGCATATGTCCCCCGTTAACTGTTGATGATCTCACCATATTTTTATAAAGGGACAAATTATAAGTTTTCTTTTCTCCATCTTTTTTGACTTTTACAAACGCTGCTTTAGTAAAATTTGAACTTGAAGGTAAGGTATAGACATACTTTGTATCATCATCTTGCAAGAAACGATTAAATTGTACGTAAGCAAAAACAATGTTGTCTGTATGGTGATCCGCTCCGTTTGCTGTTTTCAAACTTTGCAATAAATTTTGTAAAATCAACACCACAATTAAAGTAACAAAAACTGAAAAAATTGCTTCAGCTAGCAAAAAGCCCCTACTTTTCAATGTGGTATTCTTTTTTTTCATTCGTATCATAAACATAGCCATTACCCGCTGGTTGGTAAACGTGATCGTGCACTTTTACTTCTTTTAAATTATTTTTCTTCATGACGTGCCATGCGTAAGTGCGGTCAGTTTTAGATTCTAAATTACGTTCATTTTCTCGGCTTTCACCAACAACTAGTGCAAAGATTGTCACTCCTAAAAAGGCAATAATTAGTGCAATCATACTTTCCGCCATCAGGAAACCTTTACTTTTAATCATCTATTGCCCTTCCCCACATCATCTGTAATTTAATCTTCTGTGAATTCTTATGATCAGATATTTTAATCGTTCTTGGAGCTATAAAACCTTTTTGTGAAGCTGTTAAATCTTTTAACCCATAAATTTCTATATTCTTATCCAAATATAAGTCACGCGAATAATGTCTGCCCCGAAACGTTATCAAACTAGAATTTACAAAATAATTAATGGTCATTGCCTCATGGCGAATGGCACTGACGCGGGCAGCCTGTTCAATCGAAGTCTTAACCTGCCTAGTTGTATTATTTAAAACTAATTGTTGTTGGTAATTTTGCAATTGAACATTAGAAACCATAACAAGGGCAACAGAAATAATTAGCGTAATCATTGTTTCAACCAAAGTAAAAGCTCTAATTTTATGCCTACTTATTCTTTTTAACGGTTCCATGGCTCACAGTATATTTTTTGGATTTTTCTAATTGTTTCTTAGTTAAGTAACCATCTTTATACATATTTTCGAAATTGATTGCTTTTCCCTTCCTATCCTTGTCATCCTCATAAAGGTTGGCTTGTGTTTGTAAAGTGGTTTTAAAAGCTTCATCAGTTCTACTGCCAGCATTATCTTTTTGCTTAACTAAGTTGGGAGCAATAATTAAAATTAAAAGTACAATAATTGCTATAACAACAACCATTTCAATCAACGTAAACCCTTGTGGCTTTCTTGTCTTAGCAATAATGTTTAATAAATAATTTTTCATCTTTTTTTTCATAATTTACACCTTAAATTCCCTGCATCATGCTGTACATTGGTAATAATAACTTTAGGTACATCCCAATAATGCATAATCCAATCAAAATAAAACAAAACGGTTGAACATTAACCACTAATTTCTCAATTCTACTGGTTAAATCCGTAAATAAACTCTTACCCAAGACAAGACAACGACTACCCAATTTACTGCGCTTTGATCCCGTCTGAAGCAACACTAATAATGAATCTGATAAAAATGGTTCATTCTTGATGATATATTCCAAACTTTTTCCAGCAGCTAATTCTTTACTTGCTTTAGCACCAATATATTGCTGTAACGATCCTTTTTCCTGATCAGCCGCATATTCACACATCTTTTGTAAGGAAAAGCCGCTACCCAAGAGCAGCCCAATATCATAAATCAATAAATAATTTATATAAGTTTTTATTACCGAACCCACAATTGGGTAACCTGCCAATTTCTTCAATGATTTATAATCTTGTTTAGCCAAAAGATTTAAAATCTTTGCAAAATAATAAGTACAGATCACTACCAAAACAATTAATCCTAGCAGTAATATATCTCCACTATGATCACTAGTATCTTCAAATTGATTTGAAATAAAGGTCTGCATAAATAATAAAAGGACAACCATCATCACTGCCAGAATGAAGGGATAAGACAATTCAGCTTTTAGTTTCTTAATCTGTTCATTTCTTAAGCGGTTTAAAGTGGCCAATTGGTCCAGACATTCAAGCAGACTTCCCTGCTGCATTGCTAGATTAACTTGGGTTGCCGTTGTTTTAGAAAAACCCAATTTAAGCAATTCTTCATTAAAATGGGCACCAAGCTTCATTTCTTCGTTTAATTTAATCATCAAATCTTTTCTTTTAGGCCATAGTACCGGCATCAGCTCAAAGCTGGCATTTAATGAAAAACCATTAGATAAACTGTTCTTTAGGTAATCTAAGAAGTTTAATTGCTCCTCCCTAGTTAACTTATCCTTCTTTGTAGTTTTGATAAGTGGCATCGCTAATTTCACCCTCCCTTCTTAATTGCTTTAAATTATCCTGCCAATTAATAAAATCACCGCGAACATTTTGCTCAATATTTGAACTTAAATCTTCTCCAGCCGCAATGTCTAACAAACAAGACAGGCCACTATCCCTAGGCAAAAGTCTTTGATAGGACACCGCGGTCAAACAATTTGCTAGTTCATTATTAGAAACATGCAGGCCTTCTAACCTCGAAATTGTCTGTAAAGTACTCTTAGCGTGAACCGTTGCAAACACTAAGTGCCCACTTAAGGCAGCATCAACCGCTAATCTGGCCGTTTCTGTATCCCGAATTTCACCAATAATTAAAATATCGGGTCTGTGCCGCAAAGCAGCCTTAAGTAAATTGATATAATCAATTCCCGCCTCGTTGTTAACCTGCGTTTGCAAAAAAGAAGATTCATGAACTTCAACCGGATCTTCGATTGTCATCACCACCCTTTTTTCACCAACATACTTGGCCAGCTTATACATCGTGGTGGTCTTACCGGAACCGGTAGGACCACTGGTAATAATCAAACCCCGTTTTTTAGATAATTCTTTTAAAAACTCTAATTGCTGATCAAAGAAGTAACTACTATCACTAATTTGGTAGATAATCCGAATCACCAATGATTCTTGATCTGAAAAATCCCCTAGACTGGATAATCGTAAATAGTAGTCGGCACCCTTGTATTCATAGGTCATCGCACCCACCTGCGGCCTGCGGTGTTCTGAAATATCCATTTGGGCGGCATATTTAAAGAAATTTATAATCTCCTTTCCCTTATTTTTAGTAAAATTTGTTTTCTCTTCTACCCCATAATTAGTTCTAAAATTAACTACTACTCGTTCCTGCTTAAATAAAAAGAATATATCACTTGTATGAGCTAGAATAGCCTCTTCAAGTAAAGAATTAACTATCTCCTTCATTCCCATAAAAAAATCCCCCTTTATTTGGTACCACTATTAAGTACGTAAAAAAGGAGGAATATTTTCTTATAAGCAAAAAAATACCCAATCTTTCGATTGAGTATTTTAATTATTCTATTTCAAATTAATCTTCATCTGCAGCCGCAGTATATACGTTTTGAACGTCATCGTTGTCTTCTAAGGCATCGACTAGATGTTGAAATTGTTCTTTCTTATCTGCTGGAACAGGTGTGGTGTTTTGCGGAACCATAACTAATTCTGCATCGGCTATCTTGTAGCCATCCTTTTTAAGGGCATCACGAACCTGTGTAAATTCCTTAGGGTCAGTGTAAACTTCGTAAGCATCGTCACTTGTTTGCAAATCATCACCACCGGCATCCATAACGTCAAGTAAAACTTGATCTTCATCAGCATCAGTAGTTGAACGGTCAATTACAATGTAACCTTTCCGGTCAAACATGTATGAAACTGAACCGGTAGCACCAAGTGAACCACCATTACGGGTGAAGGCAACACGAACATCTGAAGCAGTTCTGTTCTTGTTATCAGTCAATGCTTCGATGAAGACGGCAATACCACCTGGGGCATAGCCTTCATAAGTAATCTCGTCGTAGTGCTCTTCTGAGTTGCCTTCAGCTTTTTTAATAGCACGTTGGATATTGTTCTTCGGCATGTTATTAGCATGTGCCTTATCCATGATCATACGCAAGTTAGGATTCCCTGAGGGGTCAGGACCACCGTTCTTTGCAGCCATGTAAATTTCACGAGATAATTTCTGGAAAATTTTCCCTCTCTTAGCGTCTTGCGCATTCTTGCGGCCTTGAATGTTGTGCCATTTTGAATGTCCTGACATAAGAATCCTTCTTTCTTCATTTATAATATTAACGGTAATTATAGTAACTCATAGGGCTATAAAATTCAATACTAGCAGTGATTTAACTGGATTTTTTCTTCATTATTAAAGTGTGAACAGCTTGTCCAATTAAACAAAGCAAAATCCCGGTCAAAGCACCTGCCCCGTCTAACATTATATCATGTACACTAGGGGTTCTGTCACCAGTTAAAAATTGGTGAAATTCATCAAAAGCGGCTAAGCCAATTACAGTCAGCCAAATAAAAAGTGGTCCAAGCCAATTAATTTTAAAAATTCGTTTAAGACCAAGGTAGCCAAATAAGCCAACTAAAAAATAGGAAGAAAAGTGAGCGGCTTTGCGGATAACAAATTCCGTCATACTGGCAACGCCACCGTCCAGATAAGCATTGTGCCATTTCCCACCGTAATAAATATTCCAGTTGCCAACTAGTTTCTCAACTAAAGACAAATGATGATTAATAGAAATTGATTTCATTTCTTGTTGGTGGTAAGTCATCGAACTTGAGATAAATAGCAACACAAGTACTAGCAATGCCAGTAATAAATATATTTTTTCATTTTTAGTAAATCTAAATTTTTTCATAAAAATCCTCAAAAATTTTCTTCTACTATAATTAATATAAAACAAATAATTAATAAAATAAGAAGAATTTGCTTAATTCTTTATCCAGTAAGCGTTTTAGTACTGGTCAGCCCACTTTTTAATAGGTAGAATAAAAATGTTAAGCACTTTTAGGAGGAGAGAAATTAAGTGGACACTACAAATACAAAAAATAAATATATTTCTTGGCCAGTACTAACTTTAATGGCTTTTTGTACTGTTATCGGCTTAGACGATATCATGTACAACTTCCAAAACCAAGGGATGTCCGTTGTTACATCATGGATTATCATGTGTATCTTTTATGTTATTCCATATTCGTTAATGGTGGGACAACTTGGCTCGGTCTTCAGTAAAGAAGGTGGCGGCCTTTCATCATGGGTACGAGGTACCGACGGTGAGTTTCTTGGCTACTTTACCGCTTGGACATATTGGGCAGCTTCAATCCCTTATGCAGTTGATTCTGCTAATGAGATTATCGTTGATATTGGTTGGGCACTCACAGGCTCAGAAAAATTTCAGCACCAAATAAATAACTCTACCTTTGCTATTTTAACTTTTACCATGTTCATTATCTTCATTATTATTGAACATTACTTTTCCCATTCGATGGAAATTCTCTCAACCATCGGTGGTGGGTTAATGCTTATTATGACCCTCATGTTTGTCTTCTTAGCCTTCTTAGGCTTGGCAAAATCTGGCGGTCACATGGCTACTCAACCATTTACCTGGCGCACCCTTATTCCCAAGTTCGACATGCACTACTGGTCAACCATAGCCATGTTGATCTTTGCGTTAAACGGCTGTGAGCTGGTCGCACCATACGTAACTAAGATGAGGCACCCTAAAAGTGACTTCCCTAAAGCAATGATTGCCTTGGCTATCATGACCATTTTCTTAACGGTCTTCGGTTCCTTTGCCTTAGGAATTTACTTTAACGCTTACCACATCCCTAACGACTTAAAGATGAACGGTGCTTACTATGTATTCGACATGGTTGGTCACCAATATGGCATGGGTAAATTCTTGCTATACCTATGGGCATGGACATCCGTCTTTTATAACGCCGCTTTACTTGCCGTCTTGCTAGATGCAATGACCAGAATGCTCATTTCCGATACCGGTGACAAGTACATGCCACATTTCTTACGCAAAAAAGACAAAAACGGCTTACCAATCAACGGCTATATTCTTACCGTTTCACTTTCAGCATTTATCATGCTGCTAGGAATTTTCCTTCCTGATATGAACGATATCTTTAACTGGCTATTAAACCTAAACGGGATCATCTCACCGGGTGTTACTTGCTGGATATTCTATTCATTCATGCGGATAAGAAAGAATTCCAAGAAATTCCCATCAGATTACGTCTTTATTAAAAATGATAAACTGGCTTATGCAGCTGGCCTCTTTCTCTTAGTAGTAACCGCAGCAGCCACCATTATGGGAATTGCTCCGCAAGACGTTAAACAATACGGTAGTATCTGGTGGTACGAACTGATCATTAACGTTATCTCCATCATCGTATTAATTGGCTTAGGTGCAATTTTGCCAGGAATCAGGCGCCGCGAAGAGGAATACGGTGTTGCCTTTAGCCGGCCACAATGGATTACGATCTTTACAATTATTATTGTCTCGGTCATCATTGATATTTACCTTGGTGGTACTAAAATTGCCCTTCGGGGAGTTTACATTGGAATTGAAGCCATAATTGCTTTAACCATATGTTGGGTAGTTGGTCACAGAAAACCCGCTGACGCCACAAAATAGTTTATTCATACTTAAAATAGTCCTGTTTTTGATTGAAACAGGGCTATTTTTCCCAAAATAAATTAGAATTATTAAAATATAAAACCGCTTACTGTATAATGAATGTGTTAATTAAATTAAGGAGAAGAAAATGAAAAATATTCCTTTTAAAGCTGTAGCTGTAGACATGGATGGAACCTTTGACAATGATGATCTTACCTTTGATCATTCCCGCTTCGAAAAAGTTCTAACCAAGTTGCGTCAACGTCACATTCATTTTATTGTTTCTAGTGGCCGCCCGCTTGTCCGTCTTAGAAGAGATTTTGCCGGTTTTTTAGACCGGATTGACATGATTGCTGACAATGGTTCCCTTCTAATTCAAGATAATAGTATTATTTCTAGCCACGTTTTAACCTATAAGACCTCCGTGGCTTTAATCAATTTTATTCAAGATAATTATCCTGAGGCACATATTGTGGCTAGTGGGATGGATCATGCCTATTTAAGTAAAAACGCACCGACTGACTTCAAACGCTTAATGCATTTTTACTACCCCAATGAAATTCAAGTAGACAATCTACCCGAGGATATCCCTTCTAATGAACGGGTTACAAAACTAACTCTTAACTGCTCCGCTGAATTAGCAGCCAAGATTGAGAGCAGGTTCAACAAATTTAACGGTGAAAGAATTCACTGTACAACCAGTGGTTTCGATGATATCGACATTGTGCCTTATGGGGTTAATAAGGCTCAAGGACTTAAATACTTCTTACGCTACTTCAACGTTAAGCCCAGCGAACTAATTGCCTTTGGTGACGGTTTAAACGACAAGGAGATGCTCGAATTAGCCGGTTACAGTTATGCAATGGCTAACGGCGATGAAAGAATTAAAAAATTAGCCAAGTATCAGGCTCCAAGTAATAATGACAGTGGTGTCCTGCAAGTTCTCGAAAAATACCTACAATAAAATGAAATTTCTTTTAGCACCGGATTCTTTTAAAGAAAGCATGACCGCTAAAGAAGTCTGTCAGGCTATGGAAAAAGGAATTAAAAATGTTTTACCAAATGCCCAAATTATCGCAGTACCAATGGCTGATGGTGGCGAAGGGACAACTGCCTCTTTAGTCGACGCAACCCACGGGCAAATAATTACCAAGGAAGTAGTTGGTTCTTTGGGTAAAAAAGTTAGCGCTAATTATGGAATTCTGGGTGATGGCAAAACAGCAATCATCGAAATGGCACAGGCTAGCGGTTTAACTTATGTACCTATTCAAAAGCGCACCTCTGCAACTATCTTACAAACAACTACCTTTGGGACCGGGGAATTAATTATTGATGCCCTTAATCACGGAGTAAGCAATATCATCATTGGCTTAGGTGGCAGCGCCACAAACGATGGTGGTGCAGGAATGGCCCAAGCAATCGGTGTCAGCTTTCGAGACCAAAATAAGCAAAAAATTAATCATCCCCTAGGCGGCGGTGATTTGAATAGAATTAGCAAGATTGATCTAAGTAATATTAATCCTAAAATTAATAAAACTACTTTTACCTTAGCAAGCGATGTAACTAACCCACTACTCGGTAAAAACGGTGCATCTTACGTTTTCGGTAAGCAAAAAGGTGCGGATGAAAACACTCAACCCCTTTTGGATAATAATCTCAGCCACTATGCCTCCATAATTAAGAAGGCAATTGGTAAAAGTGTAGCAACCATCCCTGGTAGCGGTGCTGCAGGTGGCCTTGGAGCCGGTTTATTAGCTTTCACTCCCGCCAAGATTAAACCTGGCGTTAAGGTGGTTGCCCGAGAAACCCATTTAGAAGATAAAATGCAGAATGCAGATTTTGTCTTTACAGGTGAAGGTGGGACCGATCTACAAACTAAATTTGGAAAAACACCATATGGAGTTGCACAAATTGCCCAAAAACATGATATTCCGGTGATATCTTTAGCTGGCTACTTGGGAAAGGGCATTGAACAATTATATGAGTATGGTTTTACGGCCATCTTTGGCATTTTAAACAAAGCCGAACCAATTGAAATGGCTTTAAAAAATGGACCAGCTAACGTAAGCCGAACTACGGAAAACATAGTCCGTTTAATCAAATATCTAGATGAAGAAAAGTGAGTTTAAATTACTCACTTTTTTCTTTATACTTACGGTTGTATCTTATTAATAATTGTGTAAAGATTGTTTTATAAGTCAATTTTTATTAAGGAGTGTATTTTTTATGAGCTATATTGAAGTACGCCATAACTACAAGAAGTATAAAACTGGTGATACCGAAGTTTTAGCTAATAACAATGTTAGTTTTGACGTTAATAAAGGTGAACTGGCAATTATCTTGGGTGCTTCTGGTGCCGGTAAATCAACCATCCTAAACATATTGGGTGGTATGGACACTAACACCAGTGGTGACGTCATCATCGATGGTAAGAATATTGCTAAATACAACAGACGGCAATTGACCACCTACCGTAGGAATGACATCGGTTTTGTTTTTCAATTTTATAATTTGATTCAAAACCTAACCACTAAGGAAAATGTTGAATTAGCATCAGAAATCGTTGACGATGCCTTAGACCCCATTAAAACTCTAGAAGACGTGGGATTAAAAAAACGAATCAATAACTTTCCTGCCGAATTATCTGGTGGTGAACAACAAAGAGTAGCCATCGCCCGAGCAGTCGCAAAGAATCCTAAGATTCTACTCTGTGATGAGCCAACTGGTGCTCTTGACTACGAAACCGGTAAACAGGTTTTGCAAATTATCGAAGACATGAGCCGGAAACATGGTGCTACTGTCATCATCGTTACTCATAACAGCTCCATTGCTCCAATGGCTGACCGGGTTATCCACTTTCATGATAGCAAAGTTACCAAGATTGAACAAAATGCTAAGCCAGAACCCGTATCGAGCATTAAATGGTAGGTGGTCAGCATGAATAAAATTATTTGGAAAGATATTTGGCAATCAATTAAACATACAAAGGGCCAGTTCTTCTCAATCTTAGGGTTAATGCTACTTGGTGCCTATTGTCTTGTGGGTTTAGTTGTTACTGGGCCCGATATGCGGGATACCGGTAATGATTATGCCAAAAAGCTAAATACCCCTGACCTAACAGTTATCAGCAACTATGGCTTGGATCACCAGGACGTTAAACGCATTAATAAGACTAAGGGATTAAAACAAGCTGAGTACGGTTACATGACTGATACCGTTGTTAAGGGTTCTAAAAAGAGCTTCCGAATTTTTTCCAAACCCAGTAGGGTTGGTAAATATGAACTACGTAACGGCCATCTGCCCAATAAAAAAGGTCAGATAGCCTTAGCTGCCCAATACCACAAGAAGTACAAGATTGGCGATAAAATCAATTTTACTGAAAAAAGCAACGTGCTTGGTAAAACTTTCTTAAAACGCCATTCATTTAAAATCGTTGGTTTCGTTCGTTCAAGTCAAATCCTATCAAACGTAAACTTAGGTCAAAGTACAAGTGGTACCGGTGAATTAAAGGGTTATGCAGTTGCAGTTCCACAAGACTTTAACTCTGACGTTTACATGACCGCTAACCTTACCTACAAGAATTTACGCGGGATTGATTCTTACGGCCCCACTTACACTAACCGTGTAACTAAGGATAAGAAAGAACTCAAGAAGAATTTAAACAGCGAGGTTTCTGCACGTAAAAGCCGAATTAATGATTATATCAACAGTAAGTTGCAGCCCAAACAAGATAAACTCGATCAGGCAAAAGATGAACTGCAGACTAGCCAAGATAAATTAATTAGTGCCCAAAAGCAATTAACTAAAGGAAAAGCTGCAATTGCTAAAAATGAACAGGTATTACAAAGTAAATCCCGTTCCGCTCAAAGTCAATTACAGGCCGGTGCCAGTCAATTAGCTCAAGCAAAACAGGCTATTGGGCAAATGCAGGCTGCTGGAAAGCAAAATACTCCTCAGTACCAAGCTGCTGTTGCGCAATACTCTGCTAAAGCAAATGAATTACAAAGTAAAAAGCAGCAATTACAAGCTACTTCTGCTGGTGCACAAGCTAAATTAAGCCAGGCAAAACAAGAACTTGCTTCAAAGCAAGCTGAATACAAGCAAGCAAAGCAAAAATTTGCTCAGTCTGCCCCAGCTGCAAGAAGGAAAATAAGTGCTGGGCAGAAAAAGTTAGATAAGATCAAAGAACAAGTCAAGGAACTTGAGTCTCCTACTTATACTATTTCCAACCGTAGAGAGGTTCCCGGTAGCGAGGGCGACGTGGTTTACACGACTATTTCACAGGCTGTTGATGATTTAGCCAAAGTATTCCCAATCTTCTTATACTTCGTTGCCGCTTTAGTAACTTTTACCACTATGAACCGCTTCATCGATGAAGAACGGATTAATTCTGGTACCTTAAAGGCACTTGGTTATGATGATCACGTTATTATCAATAAATTTACCTTCTATGGCTTCATTTCAGGCACATTGGGCACTATTATTGGTATTTACTTAGGACATACACTTTTACCACAAATTGTCTATCACGCCTATTACAATGATTTGACGTTACCGCCAATTGAGCAGCATTTCTATTGGGGCATAAGTATTATTGCCATAATCCTATCTTGGATCAGTTCGGTACTGCCAGCTTACCTAACAGCTAAAGGCGAATTAAACGAGAAGCCTGCAGCTTTACTCTTACCTAAACCACCTGCAGCCGGTTCTAAGATAATGCTAGAAAAGATTCCATTCATCTGGAATCATTTAAACTTTACCCACAAAGTCACTGCCCGTAACGTTTTCCGTTATAAGAAACGAATGTTAATGACTATCTTTGGTGTCTGTGGTGCTGCAGCACTATTATTCACCGGCTTTTCTGTCAAGAACTCAATCGGTAATATGAATAAACGCCAATTTGGTGATTTAATTCATTACGATATGATCGTAGCTAAGAAAGATCCGATCACACATAGTCAAAACGTTGCAGTCAATAAGAAGCTGCATAGTAATGCTATTAAGTCTGAAGCTCCGATTCACTATGAGTCGATGTCTAAGACCGCCGGTAAAAACAATGATTCGCAGGATATTAAATTAATTGTCCCAAGCAACACGAAAAACTTTAAGAATTACGTTCATTTAAACAACCGTAAGACTCATAAGAACATCCCATTAAGTAATAATGGTGCTGTTGTTTCCGAACGTTTAGCCAACCTCCTCCATGCTAAAGTTGGTGACAAGATTAGCATGAACGATGGTAATGGTCATAAACGAACGATTAAAATCAGCGGTATTACCGAAATGTATATGGGACACTTTGTCTTCATGAATCCGACTGAATACCAGAAAGTCTTTAATAAGACATTTAGTACCAATGCAAGTATGGTTATTTTGAAGAATGGCAGCTCCAAAAACACCGAAAATGAAGCTTATAAATTCATGAAACTCGGTGGCACAGCCGGTGTTGTTCAAAACACAACTATCACCCAAGAAGTTAATACCGTGGTTGAATCCTTGAACATGATTATGATTGTACTTATCATCGTTGCTGGATTACTTGCAATCGTTATTCAATACAACTTGACCAATATCAACGTTTCTGAACGAATCAGGGAGTTATCAACAATCAAGGTTCTTGGCTTCTACGATAATGAGGTTACGATGTACATTTACCGCGAAACGATCCTTCTAACTTGTATTGGACTAATCGTAGGCTACGGTGTAGGAGACTTGCTCTACCGCTACATCCTATACGTAGTTCCACCTGATAATGTCATGTTTAACCCTGCACTATCAGCGTCTAGCTTCTTATGGCCGTTTGGTGTAATTGGAATTATTACCTTAGTCTTGGGCTTTGTTGTTAATAATAAACTTAAGAACATCGATATGCTGGAAGCTTTAAAATCAGTTGATTAGTTAGCTAAAAAACCTGTAATTCTCATAATTGAGAATAATATAAACCCCGAAATTCGAATCTGAATTTCGGGGTTTTACTATGATCGAATTAATTAAAAGTAAATAAAAGAATTGCCTCCGATAACATATCGAAAACGATTCATAATTATTTAATTAATAATAATGCGTGCTAATTCCATGGTTCACATCATTCTAACCTATTTTTCGTACTTTCCTACCTTATGCAATGATATCCAAAATAGCTTGTCTTACTTTAACAAACGCTGTTGTTGGTAATAAATCTAATTTCTGAGCATGCCGTTCTCTAAAATCATAGGTAAAAAATTGTAGCGGATTAATATATCCATCCACTTTATCACTGACAACAGGGACAAAGAAATCTTTCAATCGATTATTAGTAGCATGTGTAATTGGTGCTATTACTACTAAGCCGGTAATTTGACTGTAACCTACATTGCTCATTACTAAAGCAGGCCTTCTTTTTTTAATTTCTTTTCCTATAGCAGGATCGAAATCTATTGCTATTAAATCTTGTTGTGCGGGAATATATTCTTTATGAGAGTTCATTATCAAATAAAGGTCCTTCGAATTCTTCCTTTTGACGTGAATTTTTATATTTGTTAATAAAAGCCGGATCTTTAAAGGGATTAGATTTTTCTGGAACATAGACAATCATGCCGTCACGTCCTTGAAAAACTCTATATCTTTTTGCCTTAGGTTTTATTTCTTTAGGTAAGGTTAAAATATTTGAATTCCCAGATTTTCGAATTTTAATAGTTTTATCAGACATAACGTAATTCCTCCATATTTATCGGTATGTCTTAAGTATATACCAGTAAAAATAAAAAACAATAAATTCTTAATTAAACAACATATCAGGAGTCATCTTTCAAAAAATAGTTCCTTGAAAATATAAATCAACCCATTCTATTTAATTGAGTTGATTTATAAACTTTATCATAAAAAATACCTGTAATTCTTATAACTGAGAACTGCAGGTATTTGTATTGTACAATTAAATATTTTTTAACGACTAATATCAAAAATTAGCTTTCTTAGCAAATATATCTTTACCAATAATATAATATCGTTTGCCTTTAATCTTAATTGATGAACCATAAGTTGCTACTGCCCTACGTTTACGCAATACTTTCTTACCAACATATATTATTAATTCAATCATCCATTCTAAGAAATTCTATCTAGGACTTCATATATAAAAAAATTAATTTAGCGTATTAGTTGAATTTAATTTAGAATCATTATAATCTAGAAGAGGATCAATGCGGTTCAGCAATCGCATTAATAATTATTTAGGAGGCTTTTCATGTCGAAGAAAGTTATTATTGTTGGAGCATCACACGGTGGCCACGAAGCAATCAGAGAGTTGTTAAACCGCTACGATGACATTGATATTACCTTATTTGAATCTGGTGATTTTATTTCCTTTATGTCATGTGGAATGGAATTGTACCTTGAGAACAAGGTTACGAATGTTAATGACGTTAGAAACTTTGGACCTGATACATTCACTGAACCAAATGTCCACGTTTTAAACAATCATACTGTTACTAAGATTAATTCAGACAAAAAGACCGTTACTGTCAAAGACAACAATGGTCAGGTTAAGGATTATCCGTATGATAAATTAATTCTTAGTTCTGGTGTTACTCCAAATTCATTACCTGTTAGGGGTACTGATTTAGAAAATGTTTACTTAATGCGTGGTAAAGATTGGGCAACCAAGATTAAGTCCAAGTTAACTGATCCTAGTGTTAAGAACATGACCATTATCGGTGCCGGTTATATTGGTATTGAAGCTGCAGAAGCTAGCGTTAAAGCTGGTAAGCATGTAACCCTCTTAGATATGATTGACCGTCCACTGGGTGCTTACCTTGATAAAGATATGACCGATATTCTCAACAAAGAATTGACTGACAAAGGCGTCGACGTTGAGATGGGACAAGCCATCACCGAATTCGAAGGAAAAGATGGTAAGGTTACTGCTGTTAAGACTAAGACCAATGAATTTCCAAGTGATGTTGTCATCCAAGCTGCCGGTGTTAAAGCTAACACTAGTTGGATGAAGGGCACTGTTGATCTTGATAATCGTGGCTGGATGAAGACCAATGAATATCTGCAAACTAATGTACCTGACGTTTACGCAATTGGTGACGCCACATTAGCATATTCAATCCCAGCTGAAAGCCACATGCCTATTGCTTTGGCAACTGTTGCTCGTCGTGAAGCAAGATATGTTTCTAAGCACTTATTTGAGAAGAAGCCAGACGTACCATTTAAAGGTGTCGTTGGTTCTTCAGCTTTAAGCGTCTTTGATTATCACTTCGCTCAAAGTGGTTTGAACTCAACTACTGCAAAACGTGCAGGCGTTAATATTAAGACTTCATTCTATGAAGACAGATTACGCCCACCTTACGTTCCAGTTGGCAAAGACAACCCTAAGGTTTACGTATACTTAGCTTACAAGCCTGACTCTCACCAAATCGTTGGTGGTGCCGTACTTTCTAAGTATGACATTACTGCTCAAGACAATGCTTTGTCATTGGCCATCAGCAATAAGATGCATCTAGAAGATTTAGCTGATGCTGACTTCTTCTTCCAACCAGGTTTCGACCGTCAATGGAGTTTATTAAACTTAGCTGCACAACATGCATTAGGTGAAAGTAAGTTCTAATAGGGTATATACTTAAGACGCGTTGAAATATATAAGGGAGGTTATGTCCGATAAAATTATAAAAATTCGAAAATCTGGAAATTCAAATATATTAATATTGCCTAAACAAAAACGACCAGTTATACGATTATAGCGTAGCCAACAAAAATCAAAGACTTTAACTAAATCAACTGGTCAGTTTTAATTATAACAGCCTGCTAAAAAGTAATAAATAGTTAGGTTGTATTTGTTGTACTCTAAAATATTCTTTTTGTCCCTCCTGATTATAATTTATGATTCATCAAGGTAAAAATAATAAGTCAAGTTACTGATATAACTTGACTTATAGTAGAAAAAAGACACTCTTTCGAGCGTCTTCCGTAACTATCACAAGAATGTAGTTGTGAAGTTACAATTGCTGATTGTACATATTAGACTTACCTGCTTTGATGTATGTATGTAAATAAAAATATATTTCATTAATGTAATTTGTTAGGTTTAAATAAATTTTATTGTCCATTTGTTCTGACAAAAGAAGTTAATTAAAAAATTAACTGATTGGTCATATTAGAACTATAGATTTTTAGGAATTTAAAATGCCTTATAAATCTAATTAATAAATAGTACAGTATTTTGTTTAATAGTGGGTACAACCAGCACTATTACTATACCATATCAAATTTTATTTGTATACTTTATTAAAGCTGCACAGAAAAGCCGTTTGACCAATAATCAAACGGCTTTTTTGTACTTAAAATTATATTTATATATTATCTGAAACTTGAAAGTACTAAAAGTCACCAGAACCCTCGTCGGTTCTGGCTTTTTT
>ENA-UOOK01003138-UOOK01003138.1-fermentation-metagenome-genome-assembly--contig:-NODE-3138-length-19182-cov-14.405971_pt1 | contig 19182 bp, 20 predicted proteins | sample MGYA00245777_ERZ724023 | MGnify/ENA primary metagenome ERZ724023 (study PRJEB28704, sample SAMN03018312) | fermentation metagenome | biome: anthropogenic terrestrial biome; feature: soil...
CACCACTTCTTTTGAAGTCTTCAATAAAGAAATTAGATTCTTCAAAGGTAATCCCAATAGCGGCAAATACGACCGCAAATTTGTCAGCGGTCCCTAACACTTGAGCTTGTCTTGCAATTTGAGCCGCAAGTTTACTATGTGGTAAACCTGATCCTGAGAAGATAGGTAGTTTTTGTCCTCTTACTAATGTATTTAAGCCATCAATTGCGCTCACACCAGTTTGAATAAATTCACTTGGATAGTTTCTTGCATAAGGGTTTATCGGTTCACCGTTAATATTTTTAGTTTCTTCTTTAATAACTTCGCCTTTTCCATCTATGGGTCTACCCATACCGTCAAAGACTCTTCCTAACATATCTGGAGACAGGTTAATTTCAATCCCGTGTCCCAAGAATACGGCTTTCGCGTCGTCTATTTTTAATCCTTGAGCGGATTCAAATAACTGTACTAAAGCACCATCTTTAGAAGCTTCTAAGACTTTACCAATACGTATTTCACCATTTTTCAAGCGGACTTCAACCAATTCATCGTATTTAACATTTTCAGTATTTTGAACCAGCATTAATGGTCCAACTACCTCTTTAATAGTTTTATATTCTTTAATCGCCATTTTATTCCACCTCTAGTGTGTCAAATTCATGACGCATACTATCTAATATTTGATCGAATTCTTCATCAATTTTAGATTCTTCTACATATTTTAAACGTCCAATTTGTTCTTTAATTTCCATTTGGTCGATACTTCTAAAAGCTTTATTGTTATCTAAAGCTTGTTTAGCTAAATCATACCAAGTTAGAATCACATTCAACATTAAATATTGTTTGTGTAAAGATGTGTATGTGTCGATTTCATTAAATGCGTTTTGATGTAAATAGTCTTCTCTAATCATTTGAGTAGTGATAAGTTTTATTCTATCATAAGGACTTAAGGTATCAATCCCAACCAATCTAACAATTTCTTCTAATGATGCTTCTTCTTGTAATAAAGCCATCGTTCTTCTAACTTGTTTAGACCAATTGGTTTCAACTTTATCCAGTGAATCATAAATGGCATCTTCATAAAGCGAATAACTATTCAACCAATCAATTGCTGGGAAGTGTCTCTTATACGCTAAGCTTGAAGATAAGCCCCAAAACACTTTAACAATTCTTAGGGTTGCTTGGCTCACTGGTTCAGAAGTATCTCCTCCAGGAGGCGATACCGCTCCAATTGCGGTAACTGCACCAATCGACTCTTTACCTAGAGTCTCAACCAATCCGGCTCTTTCATAGAATTCAGCTAATCTACTTGATAAATAGGCTGGGTAGCCTTCTTCACCAGGCATTTCTTCTAATCGCGAACTCATTTCTCTTAAAGCTTCAGCCCATCTTGAAGTTGAGTCAGCCATAATGGCGACTTTATAACCCATATCTCTAAAATATTCAGCTATAGTAATCCCTGTATAAATACTGGCTTCTCTTGCTGCAACAGGCATGTTTGATGTATTGGCAATGAGTACCGTTCTTTGCATCAAAGATTCACCAGTTTTAGGGTCTTTTAATTTAGGAAACTCTAATAAAACATCCGTCATTTCGTTTCCACGTTCACCACAACCAACATAAACAATCATATCGGCATCTGCCCATTTTGATAGTTGATGCTGAACCACAGTTTTACCAGATCCAAACGGTCCAGGAATCGCCGCAATCCCACCAGTTGCGATTGGGAATAATGTGTCAATTACTCTTTGACCTGTAATCATTGGTTCAGTTGGAGCAATCTTTTTAACATAAGGTCTCTTTCGTCTTACAGGCCAGTATTGAACCATTGTAAAACCTTTAACCTCACCTTTAATTTCTAATTCATAAACGATATCTTTTATCGTATGTTTTCCACCATGAATGTTTACTAATTTACCACTAACATTTGGTGGAACCATAATTTTATGTTTAACAACTTTAGTTTCATTCACATAACCGACTTCCATCCCACCACTTAAATAGTCTCCTATTTTAGCTGTTGGAATGAAATCCCAAAGGGTTTCTTGGTTTAATGAATCCACGTTAACACCTAAAGGAATATGTGTACCACTCATGTCATAGATTTTATCAAGAGGTCTTAAAATACCATCAAAAATCCCACTTACGAGTCCAGGCCCTAAAGCAACACTTAAAGGTTGATACGTGTAAAAAACAGGTTCCCCTGGTCCAATCCCTGCCGTTTCTTCATATACTTGAATTGAAGCTAAGTCATCTCTCAGTTCAATAACTTCACCGATTAATCTTTTTTCACTAACTCTTACCACGTCATAGACTTGAACATCTTTCATGTTTTCCGCCACAATAAGTGGTCCCGAAACTTTTACAATGGTTCCGTGTTTTTCCATATAATCACCTTCCTAGAATATTGAAATGCCAACAGCTTTTTCAACATCTTTCTTTAATTTTTCTAAACCTAGATTACTCTTAATGCCATCCATCGGGATAGAGACAATTATTGGGTAAGCTTGGTCCTCATATTTCTTTTTAATATCAACCATTAATGGTTCTAATGCTTCACCAACAAAAATAATTTTGGTTTCTTTAGCTAATTCATCAATGGTTTGTTTTAAGAGTGTTTCATCAGAGATAACATAAGCCTTGATGCCCACACTTTGAAATAACATTACATTTTCACTAGAACCGATTGCGACTATTTCTTTCATGATATCACCTGATCAAATAACTTATCTAATTCCACTTCAGTGTCTCCATACACCACTCGAATATTTTCAAGTTCTTTTTCTTTTAAGAATACATACATCATAATAGGTCCAATTGTATCAGATTCATAGGTATAGTTTCTTAATATTTCATACTGAGCCTGGCATAATAAAATTTCAAGTTCTTCTAAATCATGGTTAAGTTTATAAGCTTGTAAAACTCTATCTAACTTACCAATATATAAACTGGTCACATATCGATAAAAGACTTCAAAATTGCCTTGATAAAGTTCAATTGCTCTAGATTTATCGATTAAACCTTGATTTAAAATGCTAGAAATCATTAGCTCAGTTGGTAATAGAATTTGTTTAGATCTTAATAAAGTCAAAATATTTTTAAGTGTAACTGATACAGTTAAATATTCCTTAATAGTTTTATTTCCACTAGCCACTTTAAACTTTAAATCCAAAAACAATTGGTCAATTAAATCGCTGGCCTCTTTTGGTGTCAAATTATTATGTTTAGCCAATGTCTCAAAAATAAGTTTTTCATCATTGTTTAATCCGTTATAATCAGCATGAATTAAGGCATTAGTTAAAAATTGTGGTTTAATATTACCAAGTTTTGAAACATGGTTATCAATTTGACTGTTGAAGTAATGGGCTTTGTAGATTAACTTTAAATTAAGTGCATCAATATCATAAAAGAATATTGTTATTAATGGGTCATTTTCTAATGTTTGATTAAGGTCATCCTTGAGCTGTTTTAAATTTGATTCACAAAGTTTATTAATGTCATCATGAAGCCCAAATCCTTTATCATTTAAATAGGCGAAAAAACGCTCTTCATCTAATTTTTTAAGCGTCATATAGTCGTCTTTATTTAATATAGTTGTAGATTTGGCTTTAAAATAGCCGTTTGCGAATGAATACATATTTCACCTAACCAAATAAAATGTCGTAAATTTGTTTTTCGTATTTTGCTTTAATTTGTTTTAAGAATGGTTCTATTGAGAAATTTAAATCAAAAATTTCCCCAACAATCAAAAACCCATCTGAAATATCAGCTGGTTCACTCTCTAAGAACAACTTAAAATCTTTGCCTAACTTCTTGTTTAATTTATCAAGACTAACTAAATTAGCCTTTTTTTCACTTGAAAATGCATTTAAGTATTTATCATAATCAGCTTTGGAAACACGAATATGTTCTGTTCCTGTTAATGATTCTTCTTTGATTAAAGAAACACTAAAGTTTAAGAGTTCTTCTTCTTTTAAGTTAAGGATGTGATCTCTTAATTGGTTAATAACCCTATCAATTTGAGTACTCTTAATGGCTAACACCGATTGACGTTTTTCTAGTTCAAATGAGCTTTCTTTTTGTTCAAGACTGAATCTAGCTTTATCTTTTTCACTTTGAACCATATCACTAACTTGTTGATTAATTCTTTCGGTTGATGAAGCCATAATAGCTTCACTTTCCTTTTTTGCTGATTCTAATATCTCATTTGCTTCTTCAAGACCTTTTTGTTCGATTTTCTCAAAAATAGTCATTGTCTCTCCTAAACAGTAATACTGTTCCACATTAAGATTGAAACCAGTAATGCTAAAATCGCATACGTTTCAACTAGCGCGGTCATTGTCATTCCACGTGTAGAAAGACTTGGGTCTTTAGCTGTCATTAAAATTGATGAAGCAGCAATCTTACCTTGGTAAATACCTGATAGAATTCCAACTAACCCTATTGGTACACCAGCCGCCAAAAAGGCAAATCCTTGTGTTGCCGTTAATGTAACAGCAGTTCCTCCTAGTAAACCAATCTTAACTAAAATAAGAACAGCAACTAAGAATCCATAAATCCCTTGTGTTCCAGGTAATGCTTGTAAGACTAATACTTTACCAAATAACTCAGGCTTTTCTGATAATACCCCTGTACCCGCTTTACCAGCAATTGCAACCCCCATGGCTGAACCAATACCAGCACTTGCAGCTATTACGACGCCAAATAGCGCCATTACTAATCCAAAATTCATATTAATTTCCTCCAACTAAAGTAGTTTGTTTAATTTCATCTATATAATTTAATTCAACGGATAGTGGTTCAAATTTGTACCCTTCTCCAATAAAGAATTTCCCAAAAAATTCAATGTACTGTAATCTAGCGTCATGGATGTAAGCTGATAATAAGCCCATCGCAAAGTTAAATATATGACCAACTACATAAATCAATATTGCTAAAACGAATCCTAAGACGTTTCCTGTTAACATACCCGCTAATAAGTTAAATGTGAATGCGATAACAGCTGTAGATAAACTTAAAGCAAGAATCCTTGAGTAACTTAGTATGTCACTTAAATAACTGGTTACACTATATAAACCACCTAAACCTGAACCAATTTTCTTGAACACACTTTTTGATTCATGTCCAGAAAATAACAAGATTAACAATACCCCTAAACCAATCATTCCTAAACCAATAAAATTACCAATTGTGTTTGGGTTAACCATCGAGAACAACACATAAGCACCAATCCCTAAAAGAATTAATATCCAACTTAAACCAGTGGCAATTCCATCTAAGGTATTTTTTAGCTTAATGGATAGAATGACCTTCATCACTAACCCACTTAATATGTGAACCACACCAATAATCAGTGATACAAATAGCATTTCTAATGGTTGATCGATAGGAACTAAGACAGTACTTGACCAAGATTGACCAAACCATGATCCAATAATCGCGCCTAAATCAAAAGTCGCTCCAAAGAATGAACCAAACAGAATCCCCACAACAATCGATGTAAACCCTGAATAATAGAATACTGTAACAAGCTGTTTGAATGATCCTTTTGGTTTCTTATATTTTAAGAATAACCCAAACATAAGAACCATCATCAAACCATATCCAATGTCCCCCATCATAATCCCAAATATAATCCAATACCATATACTCATTAATGGGTTTGGGTCTATTTCTTTATGATTAGGTACATTATAACTTTCGGTAATCGTCTCAAAGTTTGAAACAAACTTGTTGTTCTTTAATGCCGTTGGTGGCGTTTCAGTTTCGAGTGGATCGAATAATTCCAGTTCATGAAACTCAAGATTTGCTTTTAAGGATGTTTCTAGTAATTCAATTTGATCGGTTCTTACCCATCCAGTAATAACGCTGGTGTGTTCAGTTTGGAAATAAGGTACCAATTTACGTTTCTTTGTAGTAGACATTTGGTCAGCTAAGATATAAAGGTTATCAATTTGATTACTCAAAGCTTGTATCTCATCTTTCAAATCTTTTTGTTTACCTTCTAAAACGTTCTTTTGATTAGCCAAATCAATTAAATAATTTGATAATGTCATATTGATAATTGGAAGTTTGGTTTCAATCACTTCAAAACGTTTAATTTCATTTAAATAAGTTTCATAATCTTCATAATAGATACCTACTACAAAGGCATGTCCTCTATCATCGTTATCAAATATTTCATAACTAATATTATGTTTAAGAAATAACTCTTTTAAACCATTTAAGTTGTTTTCATGAACAAAACCACTGAAGAACTTCACGTAATTTGTTTTACTTAATGCTTCAAGGTTTAACCCAAGCCCATTAAATGGTTTTAAGTCCGTAATTGTTTCAGCTAAATGAGCAATATCTTCATTTACTTTAGTTAGGCTTTGCTCTTTCTCTTCAACTGAATCTAAAAATGTTAGATATGTTTTATGATCTGCTTCAAAAGAAGATTCATCGACTTCATGGTATTCAAAGAATCCTTTTTTTCCTTTAACACCTTCAAGATATTTAATTACTCTTGAAGTTCTTAGTAAAATGTCATCTTCATAAGAAACATCTTCTACTATGGTGTTATCAGAATGGGTCATCATCATGAGTGATTTCTTCTGAATTATTTTTAAAGCCGTGTCTTTATCATCATTAAAGACAAAAAGTTTTGCTTTTTTAACAGGGACTATCATAATCCAATCTCCTTTAATAAAAACAAAACACTTTGATTAACTTTCTCATCTAAGTCTTGAACTAAATCTTGTTTTAATGCTTCAATTTCAGCACCAAACTTTTCATCTAATTTCTTTAGTTCTTTTGACGTAATTTCATTTATATTTGAAATTTCTATTCTTGCTTCATGCAATTTAACTTGTTCAAGTTGCTTGGCATCCTGTCTTGCTTTATCTATTAAATCTTGTTTTTTGATTAGAGCGTTCTTTTTAGATAACGTTGCTTTTTGTTCGGATGCTAAAATATCATTTAAGATACTCAAGGGCCATCACCTCACTAATATTCTTCTATATTCTATCATATAAATCACTTTTATACTATTGATATCGACCACGGAAGCGCTTACAGAAACAGTAGTCGAATAAATAGACCAGCTCTTTTAAAGCTAGTCTATTAACTGGTTTTGTTATTCTACTATTTCTTCTTTTGGTTCTTTAACCTCTTCAGGTTTTTCATCCGTAATTTTCTCTAGTAATAATTTCAATTTTCTAATACGGCGGTTTTCTACTTCTAGGATTTCGTATGTCAATCTATAAACATCCTCAATTATTTTTTCGCCTTCAAATCTGGTATTAATAGATTCAACCGATATCTTTCTACCTTCTTCTGGTAAGCCTTCACAAAGTTCATAAACAAAACCACCAACGGTTCCATATGAATCTTCTGGCATATCCGTTAAATTTAAAAATTCATACAAATCTTCTATAGTTATTTGAGGTAATACTTCATAATAATTATCGCCTAAATCAATAATTTCCGGAAAATCTTCATCCTTATCATATTCGTCGTATATTTCACCAACTAATTCTTCTAAAGCATCTTCCATTGTTACAATACCACTTGTTCCACCGTATTCATCAGATACAATCGCAAAATGCTTTTTAACTTCTTGCATTTCTTTAATCAAATCATCGACTTTAGTAGCTTTTGTTACATAAAGTGGTGTGGTAATTAAATCTCTAATATTAATATTGTCTTTATCCTTAGATTTAATAACCTCGGATAAAAAGTCTTTTTCTTGTAAAATACCTAAAATATTGTCTTTGTCTTTTTCATAAACGGGTAATCTTGAATATTGAGAGTCAAAGAATTGGTGTAAAATTTCATCCACTGAATCATTAATTTCAATGGCTACCATATCTACTCTAGGTGTCATTATATCGTATACTACTTTATTGGATAAGGTTAAGGCGGATTGAATTAAATCTGCGTGATCTTCATCAATAACCCCTTCATCTTCCATGGTATCAATAATTGTTTCTAATTCTTCTCCTGTTACGGTTTGATTTTCTTCACTCTTTTTACGTTTAATTAACTTTTGAAGTGTCATAAAAACTATGGCTAAAGGATAAAACACCTTATAAAACACCCATAAAATAGCTGAAAATTTTGGTGCCATTGTTGTAGCATGATTTTTAGCATAAGTTTTCGGTAAAATTTCACCAAAAGTAATAACTAGTAGCGTCATTGCAAAAGTTGAAACAAAGCTTGCAACGGTTTCACTATTGATTATTTTTGTGAAGATATATGCAGAAACAGTTGAAGCACCAATGTTAACTATATTGTTCCCAATTAAAATAGATGTTATAGTTCTGTCAAAATTTTCAATCAAAATAATTGCTTTTCGTGCGCCTGCTTTTTTTTCTTCAGACATTTTTCTAAGTCTAATGGTATTCGCAGTCGTTAATGATGTTTCAGTGGCACTAAAAAATGCACTAAATATTAAACAAATGACAATTATGGATATCAATAAGATGTCTACTCCTAAATTGTCTGTAATAAACCCGGCTGTGATCTTAAGCCAACTACTCGGGTCATAGTCCGATAACGGATTCAATTAAAACACTCTCCTTATATATTGAATTAGAAGTATTATAGCAAAAACCTACATAATTGTAAATATAAATGATACTTCACGGCTTTATATCAGCGTTAAAAGTTATAATATAAGTTAAAACATCATTGATATAAGGGTGACTTTTCCTAAATAAAAGTAGTTATAAAACTAAACTAATATGATATAATTAAAATAACACACTTAGGAGGACGTAAAATGTATTGCAAAAATTGTGGTAAACCACTTAACGAAGATGAAAAATTCTGTGCGCAATGTGGGACTGCTAAATCAGAAGCTTCATTCGGTGAATCAATAGAAAAAACATGTCAAATGTGCGGAAAACCATTAAATCCAAATAGTGCTTTTTGTAGTAATTGTGGTTCAGCTGCTAGACCCGTTCAAGTTAGACCTTTAGAAACTGCCGAATATTCCTCTAAAAACCGCTTAGTAGCTGGTTTGTTAGGACTATTTTTAGGTGGCCTCGGGATTCACAACTTCTATTTAGGACATACCAAAAAAGGAATTACTAAAATTGTTTTATTTGCCTTATCCTTAGCATTCTTTATTTTCGGTGGTGTCATGGTAGCTAATTCTGGTTATACCGATATTAGTACTGGAGAATTCTTCATTACAAATCATGGTGATTTCACTGTTGGAATTGGACTTATTGTTTTTGGGTACTTAATTAGTATTGGGGTAGGGATTTGGGCTTTTGTAGAATCCATCCTAATATTCGTTTCTTCAAACATAAAAGATTCCGATAACAAACCGTTAAAAAAACTTTAATCAATGTAAAAGCGACCTTATCCGGGTCGCTTTTTTTAGTTTATGAATTTATTCTTTCTGTTAAAACTCGGGTCAACATACAAGACTTCAAAGAAATAGTATTGGTTAGTATCGCTATCAAGAACGATAACCCCATAAATCATTTCTACGAACTCTGGATGATCTATATATGGATTTCTATTCCCTTGATAAGAAAATATTACTTCGTTACGGTTTCTTTCAAAATCATCTACTGGGTCTTCTATATGCCACTTAAGTAATGTAGAAAGTTTACCCATTTCATTGATTTTTGGGTCAGTGTTTACAAGGTTGTATCTGATATACATGGTTTCCATATATAATAATATTCTTGCGATATCTCCTCTAACAGAGGATCTTGTAGGATAATAACTTTGGGTATTGGTTACAATATCAAAGTATTTATTGCCCCTAGATGTATTAGTAGAAGGGTTCGATGGTGTTAAGTTTTGCAGGTCGGAAGCTTCATTAACAACGTTATTTGAAGCACTAACACCAAGTAAAGATTGAGGCCAAACATGTTCTCTATTCCAAGTTCCCCCATTATCCCATACGGCTGGCAATGAATTGCCCGTGTAAAAGTCAATTAGATTACTAGGATTATTTGGGTCTCTATCAGTGATTTGTAAAATGTCTCTAGCAGCACCATAATTAACCCCACTAAATCCATCATTAATAATAGATCTTAATTCTAATTTTAATGATTCACCTGATAAACCAGTGGCACTTTGGTAGTAACCATCAATTGTCTCGAAAACATAGATGGTTCTTGTTTCAAGCGCTTGGTTGCCAGCTTTGTCTATAGCGCTATAATCTATGATATAGGAACCTGGTTGCTCATAATCAACCTTTGAATCATCAAAAGTGAAAGTAACCTCTCCATCAAAATCATCCGTTGCGGTAACACCTTCTAATAAATTTGGTCGTTGATTTCCTATGGTATAGTCGATTGATTCTAAACCTGTAATAACGGGTGCTTGACTATCAACTGTTGATTCCCATAGCGCATAGAGTGTGAAGTTTTGATACGTCATCACATCTAAAGTTTCTAATATTAAGTGTTCAGTTTCACTTAAAGACCACCCCAAGAAATCATAATCAGATAAATCTGCTAATGGTGTAAATGTGATAACATCCATTTCTATATTATAGATAGTCGGATTTAGATTAGTTTGATTCAAGGGATCTACATAAGTAATTGTGTAATTTATCGGTTCATAAATTGCATAAAGCGTAATATTTTTTCCTACACGCGTATCAATCTCAGTAATAAAAGTAGTTGCTTCAGGGTTTAATTTCCACCCTAAAAAATTATAGTAACTTCTATTTGATGGTGCTTTCAACTGAAAACTTGAATCTTCAACCGTATAAACACTTTGGTTTGTATGGGTTTGATCCTCTAAATTGTTATATGTAATCGTATATTCAGTTGGTTGCCAATACGCATAAACTGTTTTATTGGTTTTTAGATTTTTTAAAGAATCAAGCGTTGCTTCTTCTAAAAAAGAAATATCATATGCCCAGTATTGAAAATCATACCCTTCTTTTGTTGGTGTTAAGCTTGCCTCATCCTTAATTTCACTAACAAAGATAGAAGGAATGTCAGTTCCCCCAAGTGAATCAAAATATACTTTTGCACTAGTTTGACTACACCCACTAATTAATAATAGGATACTTGTAATAAACCCTAATAAAATAAATCTTTTTTTCATATTTAAAACCCCTTAATTATTCATCTTGATATTTTTAACATCTTAATTATACCACTTTATCGCACCCCTAAAAAAGAAAAACCACTTCCGTGGTTTATTTTATATAAGGTTTTAGTGTTTTGTAAACTTCATCACTAATTAATCTATGTCCTAAATCAGTTGGATGTACCCCGTCCCAAAACATTTCTTTTTGGTCGTACGTATTAAGTCCAACATCAAATAAGGCTTGTAAGTCAACGACATCTAAGTTGTATTCTATCCCTAAATCTTTGACGATTTGTTGCTCAACTTTTAAAACTTCAATCCACTCATCATTAACAAACCCAAAATTTAACGCGAATGGCGCTAAAAGGATTAAAGTCGTGTTTGGTAATTGTTGTTTGGTTGTTTCAATAATTGTTCTCAAATTTTTTTCATATTCTGTTGTATTGGTTGGATGAACCCCACTCATGGTTTTCCAAACATCATTAATGCCAATTAATAATGTAATAATATCTGGCTTTAATTGAATCGTTTGATCCCAACGTTTTAATACTTCATAACTTCTATCGCCACTTAATCCTTGATTAATAATTTCATGGCCTTCAAGTTCATCTAATATTTTACATACATAACCATATCCACAATCTGAAGGGTTATCTTTGTTTCTTCTAGTCTCAGTTATTGAGTCCCCTTGAAATACAATCTTCATATTATCACCCACCTTTTTCATTATAACAAATAATATTGCTAATGATTGTAAAAATCGACTTATAATCAAAAATTTAATTTAAAAATAGAAAAAAAGCCTTTTAGATAGGCTACTATCAAAAAGCTTTAATCTTTATTTATCAATGATTTTTTGTGCTTGAACGTCAGATAACCCATACGGTTTTCCAATGTCCATTAACGCATTAATCTTGGTTTTCATAGGTAATAATTTGTTTTCTTTGGCATAGGTTTGTAGAACCCCTTTAGGGTTTTTATAATCATAATATAGTCGAACTGCCTTTTCTAGATAAGGAAGCGTTGTTTTAATCTCTTTCTCATGAATTAGGTCATTATATATTCGAGTAAATCCTTCCAGTTTAACTATATATTTATTAATAATGTTTAAATGGGTTAAACTGTCTAAAGTATAAATAGTTATCTTTCCTAAATAAGATCTACTTTCTAACATAGATAAAATGAATAGCTGGTTTATTTGACAAAAGGTATCATCCCCAAACCATAAATTCACCTCATCATAATCACCAATGTCATTAATCACTTTTAAAAAGGGATTTAACTTCTCTAAATAGATTTGTTTAGTGGTATCCAAGACTTTAATTCTATCTTCGATGAAAGCTTCTGAAAAGTAATCCGTTCTTAATTTACCGTCCATCATAACCTCATTAAAGGAAACACTTTTTTCTTTAAAATTTTCTTTAAAATATTGGTCAAATACCTCACCATTTGTAATATTAATTTGTTTCATATTATCACCCTTATTCATTGTTTCGTTTATATTGCTTTAAAGATTCATGTCCGTTTAGTACCCTTAATGCACCTTGAGCTAAGGCTTCAAGTTCATCTTCTCCAGGGTATAAAGTATAGCTAACAAATTTTGGTAAGTACTTTAATAAGTATTCAACAAATACCTCATTTTGAACTAATCCACCCGTGAAAATAACTTGGTCTATTTCACCTTTTCCAATAAAATATAAACTGCCAATTTCTTTAATGGTTTGATAAGCCATTGCCTCAAAAATTAGAGCAGCTTCTGTATCTCCGTTATTAATTCTATTTTTAATTTCTATACCTGAAGTGGTGCCAAGGTAGGAATATAACCCACCTTTTGAAACCAAATACTTATTAAATTCTTGTTCGTTTTTTACCTTTGATTCTCGCGCGAATTTAGCCAGTTGAAAGGTTGGTAGACCGCCTACTCTTTCTGGAGAAAAAGGACCGTCTCCACCATAAGCATTATTTACATCGATCACATGACCTAAGTGATGGTAACCAACACTAATCCCACCACCCATATGGTAAACAATGAGATTTAAATCTTCATAGCGTTTTTTTACTGTTTTAGCATATTTTTTAGCAACCGCTTTTTGGTTTAAAGCATGAAAAATTGAAATTCTATGTATACCTTTTAAGCCAGAAACTCTCGCGATATCAGACATTTCATCGACAACCACCGGATCTACCATATAGGCTGGTTTAGAATATTTTTTACCTAACTCAAACGCTAAAATGGTGCCCATATTACTCATGTGATCGCCATATTTTGAGATAACTAAATCATCAATCATCTCTTGATTAATGCTATAAGTTCCTGATTCCACTGGTTTAACAAGTCCACCTCTTCCCACAAAAACATCAAATGTTTCTAAAGGATGATGGTTATCATCTAAAAAATTAATGATGTGGTTTAGACGGTATTGTTTTTGAGCTACCGTATTTCTAAAAGCTAATAATTCTTCTGGACTATGCCTAATTGTCGTTTCGTGTTTTATAGTCTCGTCTTCATAAATTCCTATTTTAGTGGACGTCGACCCTGGATTAATGATTAATAATTTGTAAGCCATGTTGATACACCCCTGCTAGTAAGATAGAATATAATTTACTTTTTGATGAGTCGGCTCTTGAGGTTAAGACAATCGGTGCTTTTGCACCAACAACAATACCCGCTACTTCTGCTCCAGCTAAGAATACCGATGTTTTATAGAAGACATTTCCACTATCAATATTTGGAAACACCAAAACATCAGCATCCCCCGCAACTATACTATGAATACTCTTGGTCATTGCAGCTTCTGCAGAGACTAAATTATCTACCGCAAACGGACCATCTACAATAAAATTCTTCTTTTTAATTGTATCATAATATGTCTTAAGCTCTAGTGCTTCTACACTAGATTGAATGCGTGGGTTTGGTTTTTCTACTGAACTCACTAAACCCACCTTAGTCATTTGATACCCTAAGGCATGAGTTAAACTAATCGCATTTTCGATGATTTCTTTTTTATCTTCAATAGAAGGATTCGTTACCATAGCACAATCGGTTGCAAATAAAACTTTTTTTCTTCTTGGATAACTCATCAAAGCTACATGAGATAGTAGCTTTTTATTCTTTATACCAAATTCTTTATCCACTACCGCTTTTAATAACACTTTTGTTTCTAACAAACCCTTCATCAAAACATCCGCTTTATCTTCTTTGATGAAAGCAACAGCAATTTTGGCAGATTCTACATCACTCTCACTATGAATGATGGTGTATTTTAAAACATCATATCCTTTACTCATAAGAATGGTTTGTATTTTATTTTTGTCTCCAACAAGAATTGGTTCTATAATTTTTAACCCCATCACATGATCAACCGCTTCAATCACAGCTTCATCTTGTGCATGAGCAACAATTAAACGAAACGGTTTTAAATCAGTAGATAGTTTCAATAAATCTTTAATGTTTTTCATAATTGAAGGCCTTTAATAAATGCCATTCCTGCCTCTATTGCTTTTAGGTTAATCGGAATAAAATCTTGTTTGTCTTCTTTTAAAATATGTTTTAAAGCCTCACCAATAATTAATGGTGTAAAGTCTTTACTCACCTCTAAATATGCCCCTAAAATTACCATATTAGAAACCCTTTGGTTGCCTAATTTTATCGCAATATCATTGGCTGGAACAGGATATACATGGACATTTTCTTTTTTTACTTCTTCTAAAATCATGTTCGAGTTATAGATAATATTTCCTTCATTTAAAACCTTATTTTCAAACTTCTTTAAAGAAGGTATATTTAAAGCAATTAACGTATTGGCTTTAGAAAATATCGGTGAATTAATTTGGGTATTTGAAATAGTCACCGCACAGTTCGCAGTCCCTCCTCTAGTTTCAGGGCCATAGGATGGATACCATAAAGTATTTAAACCAACTTCATTTCCAGCGAATGCTAAAGTTTGACCAAGTAGCATGACACCTTGTCCACCAAAGCCAGCGATTGTAATTTGTGTGGTTTTATTCATTTTGATCAACGTCCTTAAATACCCCGAGTGGGTAATATTTCGTCATTTCATCTTCGACGTATTTAATTGCATCAATCGGTGTTAAGCCCCAGTTTACTGGACATGTTGATAAAAACTCTAACATGGTAAAGCCTTTTTTCTCAATTTGATAACGTATTGCTTTTTCAATCGATTTTTTAGCTTTCTTAACTTTTTGAGGGGTTCCCACTGATAGCCTTTCTAAGTAAGCTACTCTTGGTATTGTCGAAAACATTTCAGCAATTTTAATCGGCATACCGTGATCTTCAACATTTCTTCCATAAGGAGAGGTGGTTGTTTTCTTACCTAATAATGTGGTGGGTGCCATTTGACCACCTGTCATCCCATAAATTCCATTATTCACAAAAATAACTGTAATATTTTCGCCTCTATTGGCAGCGTGAATGGTTTCTGCAATCCCAATACTAGCTAAATCGCCATCGCCCTGATATGTAAATAAAATGTTATCAGGATGGGTTCTTTTAACCCCAGTTGCTACAGCACAAGCTCTTCCATGAGAGGCTTGAACCATATCGCAGTCAAAGTAATAATAACTCATCACCGAACAACCTACAGAGGCAATTCCAACCGTGTGATCTAAAAGGTTCATTTCTTCTAAGACTTCGGCAACTAATTTATGAATTATTCCGTGAGTACAACCAGGACAATAACTCATGGCTTGGTTTGTTAAACCTTTTGTTTTTTGATAGATGATATCGTTCATTGTAGACTCTCCTTCATTTTCTTAATAGCTTCTATAACTTCTACTGGTTCAGGTACTACCCCACCAGCTCTACCAAAGAACTTAACTGGTCTTCTACCATTTACACTTAATCTAACATCATCAATCATTTGACCTAAACTCATTTCGCAAACTAAATACCCTTTAACTTTTTCGTTTATATGATCGAAAGCGATATTTGGAAACGGCCAAATTGAAATTGGTCTAATCATACCGACATGGATACCTTGTTCTTTTAACATTAAAATTGCACTTCTACAAATTCTTGCCATGGTTCCATATGCAACAATCACAAATTCTGCATTTTCCATATTAATGTATTCGTATTTTTGTTCATTCGAAATCATTTCATCATATTTCTCTTGAAGTTTTAAGTTATGTTTTTCAAGTTCATATGGGTCTAAATATAGCGAAGTAATAATACGTTTCTTACCACCTTTTTTACCACTAGCTGCCCATGGTTTATCAATCATTTTAAGTTCTACTTCACTATCTAAATCGACTGATTCCATCATTTGACCAATTAAACCATCTACAGCAATCATCACAGGATTACGGTAATAATCAGCTTTATCAAAAGATGCTTTAATAATATCTACCGTTTCTTGAAGATTTTCAGGGGCGAAAGCCAATACGTGGTAATCTCCATTACCACCACCTCTAGTAATTTGATAATAATCGGCTTGACCAGGTTGAATACCACCTAAACCTGGACCAGCTCGCATAACGTTAATAATCACACATGGCAATTCAGCCCCTGCTAAGTAGGTAATACCTTCTTGTTTTAAAGCAACCCCTGGACTAGAAGAACTCGTTAAAACTCTTTTACCACTAGCACTGGCTCCATAAACCATGTTAATTGCTGCAACTTCTGATTCTGCTTGTAAAAAGACTTTACCCGCATCTTTCATATACTTTGATAAGTATTCTGGCACCTCATTTTGAGGCGTAATTGGATAACCAAAAAATGCATCCACGCCTCCTCTTAAGGCGGCTAAGGCAATGGCTTCATTGCCTTTAAGTAAGATTTTCTTCATGGTTTTACTCTTTCTACAGTAATCACTGAATCCGGACACATCAAGGCACAGAAAGCACACCCGATACATTTATCTGGTTCAATTACATTTACAATGTTATAGCCTTTATCATTTGTTTTAAATTTGTCTAGTTCTAAAATATGTACTGGACAATACTCGACACATAGATTACACCCTTTACAAGATGCATAATCAAATGTTAATTTTCCTTTTGCCATAAGTCCTCCTATAGCCACGATTTACGTAAATAAAGTTTTAAAGGAATAACTTCTCCTTTAAACCGATAGTTTTTATAATCAATCAACTCATAAATACCTGTGTAAACAATTTGTAAACCTAATTGGTTTTCAACCACAGCTATTTCTTTTTCACCTTTTAAGATATTTTCCGGGGTCGTATTTCTTAAGTAATTAGAATTATTTATTAAGCCTGTTACTTTAAGCCCTGAAGAACCTTCAATCAAACGAATCATTTTCATAATCTTACTGGCTGAATCTGTTTCCTCACGATATATATTAACAACCAAAAGGACATCAACTTCACTAGGATCAATCATTTTCTCAAATTGTCTTAAAACCCTTGCTCCGATATCATTTCCACCAACATCAAAAATGGCTTTGATGCTTTTATCGTTAAAAGGTAGAAACATTTTAGATGATAAATAGGGCAAATCAGAGCCTATAGAATTTTCTAATGGAGATGATATAGTGTTAATCATATTTTCTTCTAAGACTTCTTTTAATTCTCTAGAACGAAAATAAGGATTAACAATATCTAAATCAATCAGCATATTTACTTGATTTAAAATGGCTAAATTTACCGCTAGTTCAGTTTTACCACTGCCATAATGGCCACATATGATTGTGATTCGTTTTCGCATTGCTATCTAGGAATATAGTTGTGGTGAATATTATGAATTTGTTTAATTCTGTTTTCAGCAAAAATATTGGCTGCTTTTTGAGTTGGAACATCTTGTGATTCAGCAATCTTAAAGATTTCTAAAAGTCTGTCGTAAATCTTTTTAACATCACTCATCACGTCTTCTTTAATATAACCTTTTAGTTCATGATATACGTTAATTACCCCACCCGCATTAATAACAAAGTCTGGGGCATATAATATACCTTTTTTCATAATTTCTTTAGAGTGTTTCACTTCATCTTCTAACACGTTGTTCGCTATCCCTGCAATAATTGGTGCTTCAATTAAAGGAATGGTCTTAGAATTTAAAATACCACCTAAAGCGCAAGGCGCAAACACATCTACCTTTAAACTATATATCTCATCTGCTCCAACTAAAATAGCTTGAGGGTATGTATTTTTAACGGTTTCTATTGCTTTAGCATTAATATCTGTATAATAAATAATTTCTGCACCAGCACCATATAAATACTCCATTAAATATCGACCTGTTTTACCAACACCTTGTATCGCAAAACTTCTTCCTTTTATTTCATCACTACCAAATTTATATTTTAAAGATGCTCTAATACCATGGAATGCACCAAGGGCTGTAATTGGTGATGGGTCACCACTTTTACCTTCTAACCCAACAACAAAGTCAGTTTCCATTTTAATAAATGACATGTCTTTGGTTGTAGTATTAACGTCTTCTGCCGTAATATATCTGCCATTTAAGCTTTGAACATAACGTCCAAAAGCTCTAAAAAACGCTTCACTCTTACACGTGTTTGCATCACCAATAATTACTGTTTTTCCGCCTCCTAAATTCAAACCAGCAGCGGCATTTTTATAAGTCATTCCTCTAGCTAAACGTAAGGCATCTAATATTGCATCATTTTCATTTTCGTAATTCCATATTCTCGTCCCCCCTAAAGATGGTCCTAAAGTTGTATCATGGATACAAGTTATTCCTTTTAATCCTGTTTCTTTGTCGTGAAAAAATACCAGTTGTTCATAACCGTACTTTTCCATGTACTTAAACGTATTCATTTGTTTTCCTCTTTCCATTGTTTTTTTGATGTAAAACGCTTACATTGTAATTATATCAATAATCATATGAAAATTAAATCCTAACTTTAAAAATAAATCTTTTTTACATGAAAAGAAAGAAAAAATCCCATAAACCGGGATTATTTCTTGTTCTTTTTATATGCCAACGTTTTTGTTGGGTATTTATCATATATTCTTAAATAATATTTACGCCATAATTCTTTAACATGTTCTTTAGAGTAAAAATGTTGAATATCAATTGAATATTGTTTGGCTTGTTGTAAAAATACTGCATCATCTTTAAGTTTATTTAATAACGCACTAAACTCCTCATTGTTGGTGCCCACAATATAAGGGCTTAAGAAGATATCTTTATAAAGGTCTAAATCTCTTA